>ENA-OWPB01000017-OWPB01000017.1-human-gut-metagenome-genome-assembly--contig:-NODE-17-length-227157-cov-5.722948_pt1 | contig 227157 bp, 186 predicted proteins | sample MGYA00248260_ERZ651838 | MGnify/ENA primary metagenome ERZ651838 (study PRJEB26924, sample SAMEA4378304) | human gut metagenome | biome: human gut; feature: human-associated habitat; material: faeces... | reverse complement strand
GTTCCCCAAGCAGTCCGTAGGCTTCATCGCTGATGGGGTTGTGTACAATCTGTTTTGTCTTCTGCATACGGGTGGTTACGAACATCTTGCCGTTAGTATATGGTTGTATCTGTTGCCAAGTGAGTTGCTTGATGTCGCTCTTCCTCAATCCGGTCAGGCAACCGAAAAGGAACGCCCTTTTCAAGACCTCTTCTTCGCATGGGGTTTCGGCAAGCCTTATCAGTTCCTCTTGGCTCAGATGTTCCCTCATGGTAGGAATGCTCTCGATGCGGTCTAAGAAACCGTTGGGGTTCTCCTTTATCTTCCTGTCACGGTAGGCAGTGTGGAGAACGGCACGGAAAGCAGACCAGTACCCTGCTGCGGAATTTATATGCAGCTTTTGGTTGGTATGTATGGACTGCGGAGCACCAAGCAGATACTCCATGAACTTGCGGCACAAGTCCACGTCCACTTCCTCAAAGGTGCATCTGCCGTTCACAAACCGCTCAAAATGTTTATAGACGTGTTGCCACTTGATATTCTTCCTGTCTGCCAATGCCTTGAAGTAGGCAAGAAAATCGCCTTTCATCTTGGCTTTGTCAAAGAAACCGTTGTTCTCGTTGAAAATGGCTTCGTAACGCCGGTTACGCAGTATCTCCGCTTTTTTCATCATGCGTGCGTTGAAATCACGCTCCTGCTGGTTGGCAGGTTTGGCAAAGATGTAAATCCCCAGAGCTTCACGTGTAATCACTTTCATGGTGGTGTTGTCACGGTAGCCCGGATAATAGTCCAGACACAATGAATACTGTGTCCCGTTCTTAATCTTGCGCTTGCGCAAGGTCACTGTCTTGCATTTGCTCATATTGATACTGTTTTAATTGATAATACGTTTGTGGGGGGGCCCGAACTTTTCGATGGCAAAGAAACAACGTGAAACAACCGTGAGAAACGTCACGGACAATCATTCTGAAATAATTTTCCGATAATGCAGGTTGTTCACGGTTGCCTGTTCCTCTCTGCCATGACACGCTCCACATCGGAGCGCAAAAGCAGGTTCTTTACACCGACCTTTATCTTTTCGATGTGCTTTACCTTGACGATATGGCAGATGTTGGCGGAAGAAAGCCCGTAAATCTGCTGTACCTGTTCCACGGTATAGTAGCGTTCATCATTTACAAGGTCGGTTCTGCGTAGCTCGTCCAAATGGGATTTGGAATAATAGGTACGCCCGTATTCTCTTTTGGTGGGTATCTTGTGACGGTAGGCGTATGCCCGGAGTGCGGAGGGCTTCATGCCGAACAATTCTTCCGCTTCTTCTGTCAGAAGCCAGTCTGTAATCCTGCTTATATCGACCGACACACCGAAAAACTCGTCAATATGCTTCTTGCTGTAATAGTTCTTTCCGGCGATGCGGCAGATAGGGATGCGGTTGCGCTTGGCGGTGGTATAGAGCCATGATTGTTTAACTTTGAAAAGCGACATTACTTCCTTGCCCGAATAGAAGTCCAGCACTTCATCGGTTTCCTTTTCCCTTTTTTCTTTTTTGGCAGGCAAGGAAGATGGAGCGGACTTTCCCGGTGCGGAGGTACTGCCGGGCAAAACACGATGATACGGGTTGCCCTCCAGCATCCGCTCGATGTCTGCCTTGCGGATGAATGCCATGCGGCTGCTGATGCGTGAGGCTTTCAGCTTGCCGAGGGCTACAAGTTTATAGACGTACTGCCGGGAACAGCCCATGAGCGTGGCAGCTTTGGAAAAAGTGAGATACTCCTGATGCTGTATCTCCATGAGTGGTCGGGCGACTTTGAAGAGGTTGTTCTTCTGCACCGTTCTGGCTCGCTTGGCTTCTGCCTGACAAGCCTCACTGCAATACCTTTGCATACCGCTCCGGGTTACAAACGGTTTGCCGCAAAAACTGCATTTCTTGGTTGCTTTCATACTGCTTTATCGTTTACGTGTTCATTTCTTCAATCGTATATCTCTGAAATGGTGAACGGGTGTAAACGGAAGTCAACCGTTGTCGCCTTTCTGCACGATGTGACTGTCGCTGCATATCGGGGCGGTTGCTGTCGCTTATCGTAAACGGTCGTAAACCCTTGTCAACTGTCCGCACGATGTGACAAAAGACAAGCTCCGCAAATTCTCCACGTCAGAAATACGTCTCAAAAATATGTGGAAATTTGGGAAGCATCAAAAAGCAGCCGAAATGTGTTAAATCTTAGAATATATTGAAAATTAAAGGTTTACGCTTAGATATTTCTGATTGGTTTTGGTTGTTATGGCATTCTAAATACATAGCAGGAACATACTGGACTCGAGTGTCTTTATCCCGTCAGGTATCGTTATGGAAGACAAGCTCAAGCATCCTTGGAAAGCACTAAAACCAAAATTCGTAAGGGCTTCCGGAAGCACGATATTTTCCAGACTCGTACATTGCTCGAAAGCATAGTCTCCTATCTTGACCAATGAAGCGGGAAGCTCCACGCTATGCAGTTTCGCACAGTTGGCAAAAGTGTATGCCTCTATATAACGCACGCCCTCGGGCACCGACACGCTGCCCAACGACCAACACATCTCGAAAGCATGTTGCCCGATGGTATCCACGGCCTCCGGCAAGGTGATTTCCGTCAGGGAGGCACAGTTGGCAAAGGCGTAGCTCCCCACACCTTTCACACTTTGGGGAATCTGCACGTCCGTCAACTTCTCACAACCTTGGAAAGCATAGTCGCCGATATATTCCGTCCCCTCTGGAATCACGCAACTCCCCGCTGTCTGCGGACATCTCAGAAACGTCTTCCCTACGGAAATCTCTGACTGCAAGCTCCAACAATCCTTAAAGATACCCACACCAAGCGTATCCACCTCCTCCGGCAAAACGACACGGGCAAGTTGCGTGCATCCGCTAAAGGCATATCCGCCGATATAATCTACCGTAGAGGGGATTTCCACCTCCCGTATCGAAGCGCAGTTGAAAAATGTTCCGTCGCCAATGTGTGTAAGGTGCGAAGGAAGCGAAATGCCTTGCAACTTACTGCAATCCTGAAACGTATAATTAAGAAGACTGGTAATCCCTTCCGGAAGGTTCACATGTTCCAAACTCGTACACTGTCCGAACACGAGATATCCCAACTTCTCCACAGAGGCAGGCAAGTTGACCGCCGTAAGCAAGTTACACGAAGCAAAAGCACCGCCTGCCACGGCTTTTATCCCATCGGGTACGGTGTACTCCCCCTCATAAACGGGAGGCAAATAAACAAAGAACGTACTATTATAAAGAGGCTCAGCCAGACTGGTGCATCCTTGGAAGATAGGATTATCCACAATGGAAAGGCTCTCCGGAATATTCACTTTCTTCAAAGCTGTGCAGTCCAGGAACGCGCTCGAGCCTATGAATTTCAACCCGGCAGGAAGCTGAATCTCCTCCAACACCGGGCAATACTGAAAAGCATAATGCCCGATGCTATCCAATGTTTCGGGTAAAGTTACCTTTTTGAGTGCCGAACTGCCACCGAACATGTAGTCACCGATTTTGTGCACGCCTTCGGGAATCACCACCTCTTCCAAAGCCTGACAACCGGAAAAGGCATTATCTCCCAACACATCCAAACGCGACGGCATCTCCACGCGTTGCAGGCCTGTGTTATAATAGAATGCCATCTTTCCTATTTCTTTCACACTCTCCGGGATTTTGAGTGTGGTGATTTTCCCATAAGCGAAAGCATTCGGAGCAATCTTCTTCGGACTGCCGGGAATAGTGAAATCACCGGTCACCTCTTCCGACAAATAGAAGAAACAGTCTTCGTTATACACGCCTTCCGTAAGGGCATTGCAATAACGGAAACAATTTGCCCCCACGCTTTCCACACCTTCGGGCATGTTAAGTTTGCGAAGCATCTTACAATTATAAAACGCATTCTCCCCTATTTCCTTTACGGTAGAGGGCAGATGCACATCTTCCAAATCCGGACAAGCCGAAAAGGCATTCTTCCCTATTACTTCGCAACCGGCGTTGATGTAGATGTTCCACACCTTTTGGCACTTTGAAAAAGCATAAGGGGCTATCACCTTGATTCCGGCAGGAGCACCGTAATTGTAACTGCTGCTCCTGTAATTCCGTGGAAGATAAATAAAGGTTGTCTTGTTGTACTGCGGTTCTACAATGGATTCGCACCCCGCCAACCAATCAAACTGAGGGAACTCGATGCCTTCGTCAGCCTCTATTTTCTTGATGGATTTCTTGTGGTCATCCCAAGGCAGGGGAACGGTATAGGTGGAAGAAGAAATAATCCCTTCCCCCGTCAAAGCAAGCACCCCGGTCTCCGTATCCAACGAATACCGTACATTCTCGCCGCAAGTCCCTTCGTACACTTCGGCAAACGAGGGCAAACCGAACCATAAGGCCAGCATGGCCGTCAGAAGTTTTCTTTTTTTCATTTCACTTCATTTTTAATGTTAAACAATTATGTAAAAAACACTATTTCCTCCTCTCCACTTGAAGAAGCATGGCGTATTGTGAAATGAAATGTGAGATTCCGCAAAAAAGAAGCGCAAGCTCCTATTCTGCGTCTTCCAAAATTGAGGTCCTAGGAATACCTTAGTAACAAAAGAGTCGAATAGCAGCCCACGCTATACGTGGACATCTACTCGCACTGTCTTCCTGTTACTATCTTTGAAATTTCCTAGGTTTCAATCTTGACAAGAACAATGCAGCAAATGCTTCATAATCTAACCCACAAAAACGGACATGCGGCTACACTTAACAGCATATTCCACCGTAAAACTAATAAAAATAATCTGACCATAGGACCTTTTTCTTTTATTTTTTTGCACTTCTCCCTGAAAAAACACGAAACAGGACACTCGTGAAGACAAAAAGAAATCTCCCCGCATCCACCATGACAGATGAATACGGGGAGAATAGAAATAAATCCAAAATAAATTATCGCAACTCCAACGCCACAATACTCATCGGCGGCATCTTCACGGTCAACTTGCCGTTTTTCAGTTTTGCCCCCTTGAAGTCCGCAGGCTTCACCACGTCGGGCTGCTCAAAGGTGTTCTTGTCCGTGATGGCCTCACAGGTCAATATGCGTCCCGCAACGGATTTCATGCCCAAGCCGGACAAATCGACAGTGACTTCGTTGGAGTTCTCCAAATCCACGTTGGACAGCGAAATATGCACCGCACCGTCCTGCGCCTTGGAAGCCGTGGCACCGAGCATAGGCAGCGTGCGCTGCTCGCCGTCCTGTCCCATGCGTGCACGCACTTGCTTGTTCTCGCACTGCACCTCTATCGGCAAGTAAGTAGCGTCCTGATGCACGTTGTACATCTGGAATACATAATAGGAAGGCGTCAGCACCATCTTATCGTCCTTTGTCAGAATCATGCTTTGCAACACATTGGCTATCTGCGCGATATTGGCCATCTTGATACGGTCGGTGTACTTGTGGAACACGTTCAGTGAAAGGGCTGCCACGAAAGCATCGCGCATGGTGTTCTGCTGATACAAGTGCCCACGGATGGTACCGGGTTCTTCATCCCACCAAGTCCCCCACTCGTCCACCATCAGAGCCACGCGCTTTTTAGGGTCATACTTGTCCATGACGGCCGAATGTTCCTTGATGCAGTTCTCGATGTCGAGGCACTTACCCATCGTCCAATAATAATCTTCCGGAGTGAAGTCCGTAGCCGAACCTTTGCTACCCGACCATCCGGCCACGGTATAATAATGGAGCGAAAGGCCGTCCATCTGGTTACGCGCCTGCTTCATCATCGTTTCCGTCCAATGCAAATCGTATTCCCCCGACCCGCTGGCTATCTTGAACAAACGGTTACCGTCGTAATTGCGGCAGTAAGTCTGATAGCGGCGATACAGGTCGGCATAATATTCCGGACGCATGTTACCGCCGCATCCCCAACTTTCATTGCCCACACCGATGTATTTCACACGCCACGGCTTCTCGCGACCGTTCTGCTTACGTAACTTGGCCATCGGGCCGTCCTCGGCCGTCATGTATTCCACCCACTGCGCCGTCTCCTGCACCGTGCCGCTCCCCACATTCATAGACACATACGGCTCGCACTCCAACAACTCGCAAAGGTTCAGGAACTCGTGTGTACCGAAACTGTTGTCCTCCACGGTTCCGCCCCAGTTGTTGTTCACCATGCGCGGACGGTTCTCTTTGGGACCGATACCGTCCATCCAATGATATTCATCGGCAAAACAACCTCCCGGCCAACGCAACACGGGTATCTTCAGGTCCTTCAAAGCCTGAAGCACATCGTTCCGGTAACCGTCCGTATTGGGAATGGCAGAATTCTCGCCCACCCACAGCCCGCCGTAAATACACGTTCCGAGGTGTTCGGCAAACTGGCCGTAGATTTCTTTGGGAATGGATTGTTTGGCCTGATCGGGAAACAATCGGACTTGTGACTCTTTCTGCGCCGCAAGCGGCAAAACGGCCATCAGGGCCGCACTCATCATTAGCTTTCTTACTTTCATGATATTAAAATGAGATTAAATCGTTGCAAATATACATATCTTTTTTGAAAACCCTTCCTTTTTTGGTTAACTTTGCACGATTAAGAAACAGAATTTCATCATCATGGAAAAGAAAGAAGCATTCAAGAAGATCGCGAGTGAGCGAGAGCAGTCCGAGCTTGCTCAGGGACTGCCGGGCGCGAGCGGTTTATCTAAATGGGGACTTCCGGCTGCCGGCGTCATCGTGGTCTTGCTGGGACTATGGGCTTACCTGGCATTCTTCCATGCCACATTCGGCATCGGAAACACTGTATACCTTTATATAGATGCAGACGATACGCCGGATTCCGTACGGGTCAAAATCAAAAACACAGCCCGTCCGGGCATCTCCGCCGGTTTCCCCGTGCTATCCGCGCTCAGCGGCTACACCGTGAAAAGCGGATGCTACGCCGTGGAACCGGAAGATAACATGTTCAGCGTATTCCGCCGACTGAAACAGGGACGCCAGACACCCGTCCGGTTGACTATTCCCAACGTACGAACGATGGACCGTCTGGCCGGGACATTAGGGAAAAAACTCATGATGGACTCTGCCGTCGTGGCGCAACACTTTGCAGACTCCGCCTTCTGCCGCCAGTACGGCTATGACACCGCGACGATGGCTTGTCTGTTCATCCCCAACACGTATGAAGTATATTGGAATACGAGTCTGGAGGATTTCATGAAACGCATGCAGAAAGAAAACGCCACATTCTGGAACAAAGAAAGGCTCCGCCGGGCGGAAGCTGCCGGATTGACACCGAACGAGGTCGTCACCCTGGCCTCCATCGTGGACGAAGAAACAGCCAACAACGCTGAAAAACCTATGGTGGCCGGCATGTACATCAACCGTCTGCGTACCGGCATGCCTCTGCAAGCCGACCCGACGGTGAAGTTCGCCCTGCACGATTTCTCCCTCCGGAGAATTTACCACAATCATCTGAACGTGGAAAGCCCTTACAATACTTACCGGAACACCGGCCTGCCTCCCGGCCCCATCCGTATTCCTTCCATCGCCGGTATCGACGCCGTGTTGAACCATGTCAAGCACGACTACCTGTATATGTGCGCCAAAGAGGACTTTTCCGGTACGCACAACTTTGCACGCACCTACCGCGAACATCTGGCCAACGCCGCCAAATACTCGAAAGCCCTCAACCAAAGGGGCATCAAATAAAAGAAAAAAGACCGATATAAAAACAGTGAAGGCCGGGCATCGCTGCCCAGCCTTCTCCAGTTTCTAACTTAACTAATATATGAAAAAACCTATTAAAAAATCCATTCTAACCGTACATCCGCTGTAAACTGCAACCGATAGTCCTTTCGGCCTTACGCAACTGATATTCCACCACGCGTTTAGTGATATTCCTGGCTTTTGCCACTTCGAGATAAGTCTGCCCTTCCATGTGGATATCCAGAAACACCTCCTGCTGCAAAGCCGGCATCCCGGACAATGTCTCACCGATGATACGAAACAGTTCCTTATGGCACAGAGCCTCGAACTCATCATCCGAAAAACGGTCTGCCGTCTGCTTCAATTTGTATTTTATCTGCTTGAAGCGCGACCTGCGGCGAAGATAATCCATACACTTATTATAAATCATAGAGAAAAACAGCCCGACTACATTTCTCTCGCGGTTCAACTTTTCCCCCTGTTCCAAGAAACGCAGTAAAACGTCGCTCACGATGTCACGTGCGTCTTCGTCATTAAAGACATACATCGAAGCATATCGCAGGGCCGACCGGTAGTGGCTCTCATAAAAATCTGCAAAGTCAAATCTTTCTTCCATGTTCTCACGGTTTTTCATTAAGATTTTGCAAATGTAACGGGGACGTGCAAAACGCCACTGCACGAAGCGTCGCAAAACGCTGTACAAAGCGTTGCAAAACACCGGTTGCAACATACCATACATATAAAAACAACATTTTATACACCAACCTGCGTTTCCCGGAATACAAATCCGGCCAAAGCCACCATTCTTTACATACGTTTTTGTATCTTTGCCGTAATAAACCTAATGTCAAGAGATGAAAAACTTCTGGATTCTTATCATAACCGCTACGCTGTTGTCCCTGCCTTACCGGTCATCCTCCTCGACGGAAAGATTCCGGCTGCTGGATACCGGAAACGGACTTTTCAATAATCAAGTACGCTTCCTCACACAAATGGAAGACGGCAAGATATTGGTCTGCACCGAGGGTATGTTCAATGTGTACAACGGCAACAGCTTCGAGCCGCTCGCCTGCGACTTGACCTACACCGTCCCCTTGGGTATGCACAATATATGCACAAGCTATGACGGCGGCAACGGGCTGCTGTGGGCCAAGGACTTTTACCGTCTCTATCTCATCAATACCCGTACCGGACGTTTCTGTCACGATATCAAAGAACGCTTTGAGGCTGCCCGTCTGACCGAAGCTTTCAATGACTTTATCCTCGACCACGACCGAAACGCCTGGATTATTACCGAAAGCGGAAAACTTTACCGGTATGACTGGAAAAAACCGGCCAAACAGGCCTACGAGCCACGACCCGAAGAAAAATCCCGGGGTATCCGTGTCAAAGAAGTCATGCAGGCCGGTCCTTTTCATCTGATATTCCTGAACACCGGCAGGATGCTGGTTTGGGAAGAGAAAAGCGGACGCATCGTGGGCGAAGATTCCACCGTGGCCACTCCCGCCCCCTCCGAATATTTCCGTACGGCCTGGCTGCAAGCCGACAAGGAGCACCTGCTTATCTCCGTCAGCCATACGGAAGGATACTTGTACCTCTATAATATATATACGCGCGAGTGGAAAGAAATACTTAAGGGAAAAGCCATTAATGATATTAAAAAATGCAAAGACGGCTGTTTTTGGTTAGGTGGCAACCAAACGCTCATCAAACTTTCCCCACGTTTTGAACTGCTACAAGAAACCCACCGTCTGGAACTGACCGGAAACGAATCCGTTACGGACTTCATCATGTCAGTCCTCGTCGATGACCGGCAAGGGTTATGGTTAGGGTTGAGCAGTTCCGGAATCTTGCGGGCCGTCCCTCCCGGAAAATACATGGAATACTATATCAACGAGGAGGTAGCGCACGAGGAAGGACGGATGATTCGCAGCCTCTGTCCGTACGACGACCAGCACTTGCTGGTCGGCACGATGGAAGGCATCTACCTGTTCGACACGGCCCGCAAAAACTACCGGGCATTCCACTCCGGATTCAGTCACCTCTATTGTACAGACATCAAAAGAGACCCACACGGTGCATTCTGGTGCAGCACCCGGCAAGGACTATACAAAATACAGGGTAACAGGGTCGAGCGGACAGACCCGACGCTGCTGCCGGGCCTCCCGTCCGAAACGGTCCGTTTCAGCCTTCCCCTTTTCGATGGCAGCATCTTGGTTTGTATGGATTTGAAAGACCTGTATCTTTGTCGGCCGGAAAAAGGACAAGCCCTACGACTCAATGAAGATTTTCCGGAACTGAACCGTAGCCGTGCCATGAGCTTTGCCATAGAAATAAAACCCGGCCAACTCATCATCGGCGGACAAAACGGACTCTTCGGATATGAGATTGCCCGGAGGAAACTGCAACGTCTGGCTTGGATAGTCCCTTGGGAAAGATACAGCACGAAATACAACTGTGCATACGCCGAAGGAACATCCGTCTGGATAGGTACGCAGAACGGATTGATATGCCATGACTTCCGCACGAAGGAAACCCTGCGGCTCAGCACGGAAAACGGCTTGCCGAACAACTGCATACAAGGCATTACAGCCGATGCCAAGGGGAACCTGTGGGTATCGACTTCCAACGGCATCGGGAGAATAAACCGGAACGCAAACGGCACCTTTTCCATCGCACGGTTAGACGGAAAAGACGGCGTGCAGTACGGGGAAATGATGGAACAGTCCATCGCCGCCATGCCGGACGGACATGTATATGTGGGCGGACTGAACGGCATCACCGACATTGCCCCCCAAGCCACGGACTACGGGCACGAGAACCTGAGGCCGACACTCGTCGGCCTGCGCGTCATGAACCATCCCATCAACAACGAAGGCACGTTCCGCGACCGCCAACTGCTTCCGGAAGGGCTGTCCTACACCCGCCACCTGTACCTGAAATACAACGAGAATTTCATCGAAATGAAATTTTCCGCCTTGGATTACGACACGCCCCAACACACGCACTACCGTTACCGGCTGGAAGGGGTGGACAAAACATGGAACCTCACTTCGGAACCGACAGGCATCTGCACGGCCAGCTACACCTCCCTCACGCCCGGAACGTACACGCTTCAGGTACAAGCCGCCATGGGAAGCACACCGTGGGGAGCCGCCGCCGAATGGCAAATCACGGTAGAGCCTCCTTTGTGGAAGACTTGGTGGGCTTACGCCATCTACCTTATCGCCGCATTGGCACTCCTCTACTACATCATCGAACTATACATCGCCGACAAGCGTTCGCGCATGATGGCAGAACAGGAAAACCTGAAACGGCAGAAAGAGCAGCATCTCGACGAACTCAAATTCCGCTTCTTCACCAACATCAGCCACGAGTTGCGCACGCCGCTCGCACTCATCATCACCCCGCTCGAACTGCTCATCCGCAAAGCCGGAGACTCCGCCCTCAAAAGCGAACTGGAAAAGATACTCGGTAACGCCCGCGACTTGCTCCGGCTCGTCAACCAGTTGCTCGACTTCCGCCGTCTGGAACAGAAAGGCGAACAACTGAAACTGTCGACCGTGCAAATCAAACCGTTCATCGAAGACAACGTGAACCATTTCGGCTCACTCGCCCACGAACAGCACATCGGATTGTCCTGCGAGTGTGCTTTCGGGCAGGAAGACCTGTTCCGTCTGGATGCCGAAAAGATGACACGCGTGCTAAACAACCTGCTTTCCAACGCCATGAAGTTCACCCCCGAAGGCGGTTTCATCACCGTACAGGCGGGATGGCAGGAAATCTCCCCGGCAGGCGAAGGTCCTAACGGCATCCGCATCACCGTCAGCGACACCGGCATAGGCATCCCGGCCGAGGACCTGAAAAACATTTTCGTGCGTTTCTACCAAAGCGAAGGCACACAAAGCCATCCCGTGAATACCGGCAGCGGTATCGGACTGCACCTGGTCAAAGGTTATATGGACTTGCACAAAGGAGAAATCACGGTGGAAAGCACACCGGGAAAAGGCACGTGCTTCACGCTGCTGCTGCCTGCCCAACCGCCGCAAACCGCCGCCTCCGATTCCCAAGCCGCCATCGGAAGCACGCTTCCCGACACGGAAAAAGCACCCGAATCCCCCGTGCCCGAAGGGAACAAAGTCACCGTCTTAGTGGCCGAAGACAACGAGCAATTCCGCATGTTCATGAAAGATCTTCTCGGACAGGACTTCACCGTGCTCACCGCCGCCGACGGGCAGGAGGGACTGGCCATGGCACGGGAATACGGTCCCGACCTCATCATCAGCGACGTGATGATGCCGCACATGGATGGCTATACCTTCTGCCGCGCGGTCAAGGACGACGTGCAGTGCTGCCACATCCCGTTCATCCTGCTCACGGCCAAAAACTCTTCCGAAAGCCGGAGCGGGGCATACGAAGCCGGTGCCGACTCGTTTATCGCCAAACCGTTCGACATCGACGTGTTGCACAGCCGCATCCGTCAGCTTCTGGAACAACGCGAGCGACGGTTGGCTTCGTTCCGGAAAGGCACGCACATCAACCCCAAGGAAATCACGATTACCAGTCTGGACGAGAAACTGATACAAAAGGCATTGGAATGCATCGAAAAGAACATGGACAACACCGAATACAACGTGGAAGCCCTCAGTACCGACATGGGATTAGAACGCTCCTCGCTCTACAGGAAGATGCAGGCCATAGCGGGGCAGACCCCCACGGAGTTCATGCGTTCCATACGGTTGAAACGCGCTGCCCGATTGTTGGAAAGCGGCCAATATTCCGTACAGGAAATTTCATGGATGGTAGGTTTCAACACCCCGCGCTACTTCTCTTCCTACTTCAAAGAGATGTTCGGCATGACGCCGTCCGCGTATGCCGCGCGAAACCGGAAGCAGCCTTCTTCAAAGGCATGAAGATGGGCATGACGAATATCAGGGCCAGGATGGAAAACAGCAGGCCGCCCGACGTTCCGATGGCGAAAGAGAACCAGAAAGCTTCCTCCTGCCCATCTATGAGGAACGGTACCAAGCCCAGAACGGTGGAAAGCGTGGTCAGGAACACCGGAATAATCTTGTGGTTGTAAGCCTTGACGTACAAATTCACACGGGGCAACGCCTGCGCCTTGCAGGCCGCCGTTTGGTTGTTGTACTCGTTGATGATGTAAATACCGGCATTCACCACCAGTCCGCTCAGCAGGACCAACGAGGCGAAACCGCCCGTCCCGAACTTCACTCCGGAAAAGTAGAACGTCAGGAACGTGCCGATGAAGGACACCGGAATCAAAGTGATGATGACGAAAGGCAACCGGAACGACTCGAAAAGGATGGAACACATGAAGTAGATAATCAGCACAATGACCAATATCAGCCAATACTGCGTGCCTTCGTCCTGATACCAGTTCGGCGTGTTGTTCAGGCAGCGGTACCCCACCGGAAAACGGTCGTTGAACTCATCCGTCACTTCCTCTATGTACTTGGCCGTGTAGTTGTACGAACCCAACACGTTGAAAGCCACACGCAACACATACTCCTGATTCTTTTTGGGAATGCAGTTCTTGGCCTCCCGCAGGTTCATGTCCATGAAAGGCGGAAGCCACACGTCCCCTTCGGAGGTCTTGACATGGGTATGCTCCAAATCCCACACATTGAAACGGTCGGATTGCAACGAACGCAGGTAGATGTCGGTCCGGATAAACTCGTCCTCGTAACGCCCCACGTCCACTCCCGAAAGCAACTCGCGCAACGTGCCGTGCATGGCCGCCGCCGACTGTCCGTACAAAGCAAAGTTCTGCGGCGTATAGACCATGTACAATTCATCTTCCTGCCGCTCATGCCCCGGCGTTTCGATGATGATGTCCATCACGCGGTGGTTCTGCTTCAAACGGGCACAAATGTCCTCCGCGTACCGGTACAAGGCATTATAATTGTACCCGGCAATCTCGATCCGGTTCGACCGGTATTGCAGGTTCAGCGAATTGCTGAAACCCCGCTCGCTCACGCCGTAAGTACTCCAGTCCGCCCCTCCGATGGAAATGACCTTGCCGATGACCTTGCTCTCCAAGACATAAGGAAAAGACGTGTCGCGGTATTCATCCTTGAATTCCACAGTCAGGTTGGCCCCCCACCATTCCACGCGGCTCTCGAACCGTTTGATTTCCTTGAACCCGACCAAGAAGTTCTCCAGAATCTGCACCTTCTCGTTCAATTCGTGCACGCTTCCGCCCAAAGGCATTTGGGCACGGATGTGGAGCTTCATCTCCTCTTCCTCCTTGGCATACGTATTCTCGTCCAACGACTGCGCAAAGAGACGCATGGTTCCTCCGAACACCTTGCTCAACGGTTCTTTCAGCTCGGTCTGGAAAAAACGGGTGCCAAACGTGGCATTGTACGCCCTTTCATACCACGGAGCCTCTTCTTCCTCCTCGCTCTGGTAATACACTTTCTCCTTGTCCCACCGGTCCGGAAGGGCATGGAACGGTATCCCGAAAGCCAACACCAACAGGACGTAGTATATCCACTTGCGTTTCTGCGTGAAAGCGATGTACTTGCGGTAAAAGCGCGTCCAGGCCATCACCCGTTTGGAACGCCCCAAACGTTTTATTGGCATGCGGCTGCTGTAATGGAACTGTTTGACCAAAGCAGGCACGAAGAACAGAGCCACGACAAGCGCCACCGTCAGGTTGATGATGATAATCCAAGAGAAGTCGTACAGGTCGCGCTGAATATACTCCGGCATGAAGAACACCACCACCAACGACCCTATCGTGGTGAGCAAGGCGGCCAGTATGGCCAGGAACGCTTTCCGGTTGTGGTAGTAACTGTAATGGTCCACCATCACGATGGCCGCGTCGATAATCAGTCCCAACGACACCGTGATGCCGGCCAACGAAAAGGTATGCAGGCGCATGTCGAACACATAGTAAGCCATGACGGCTATCAGGACGTTGGCGGCCAACGTGATGGCGATAATCGACAGATACTTCCAGTTGCGGCGGACCAACCAGACGAACACCAACAGGATGGCCAACGACATCAACGTGCGCGTAATCAGCTTTTCCAGTTCCGACTGTTTCTCCTTGGCTGCGTCATACGTCAAAGTCAGATACATGCCGTCGCGCAACCGGGGTTTCAATTCCTCTATTTTCGCACGCAACTGGCGCGACAACTCTATCTCGTTGGCATCCGCATCCACGACGATGTTCATGTAGATGGTGTTCAGCCCGTTTACGCGGTAGTAACTGCCCGGCAGCCGGTCCCGGTATTCGAAGGTGGCCAAGTCGTTCAGATAGATAATCTTCCCGTCCACGGTCTTCAGGGGCATCTCGCCTATCTGGCGGGCAAACCTCGAGGTCTTCAGGTAAAGGGTGACACGGCTTTGCTCCCCGTCTTCATCCCTGTACATCACATCGCCCACAATATCTGACTTCCCGATAAAACTTTTGATGCCGTCCTCCACGTCTGCCACCGTCAGGCCATAGTTCGCCACGATGAGGGGGTCGTACGTAATCTCCATATATTTGGAGGTCCCTCCGGTCACGTCCACGCTCTTCACCTCTTCCCATGCCCGTACCACCGGTTCGACGTTTTTCTCCACATACTCTTTTATCTGTTCGCCTTTCAGGTTGGAATTCACCTGATAGGTCAACAGATGCCTCACAGGACTTTCTTTCTGCGGGGCACCGTCATTCACCACTTCCCCACCCGTCAGTTCTGGATAAGAAACCTCTTCGGGCAATTTCTTCCGCACCTGCTTCAAGAGCGACGAAATCTCGAACTTCACGGCGGACACATCGGCTTCTTTCTTCAGCACGACCGTAACCCGTCCCGAACCGAAATAAGACTCCGACGAGACTTCGGCCACGCCTTTCACCGCCGAGACCAACCCTTCTATCTTCGACGTCACCTCCTGCTCCACCACCTTGGGCGAGGCGTTCCTCCATCCATAGCTTATCGTCAGCGTCTTGCCCTGGCGCGGCTTGGGGGACGACCCCACGTCTACCAACGGAATCAGGGCAGCCCCGATAATCATCAGGATAATCATCGTGAGCAACAGGCTGAACGACGATACGCGATCCAGTATGTGAGTTTTCTCTTGCATAAGCCTTATCCCCTTCTCCTATATATAAGGTAATACACCAACGGTATGAAGAACAGGCTGACCAACGTGCCGGCCACCATGCCGACAATCAGGGTCAACGACAACGGGTATTGCAAGGCAGATCCCATATCGCCCCGGCTCAGGAAAGGAAGAATGGCCAGAATAGTCGTAAGCGAAGTCATGACAATGGGGCGCAAACGACTGTGCCCGCCGCGCCAAATAGCCGTAACGAGGGGCATCCCCTCCCGCCTCAACCGGTTCATCGTATCCACTTTCAGGATAGAGTCGTTGATAATGATACCGCTCATCACCACGATACCTATCATAGACATGATATTCAGCGACTCGCCCAACAGCCACAGGACAAGGAACACCCAGAACACATCGATTACGATTTCCGACAGGATGACCAACGGTTGCACGATGCTTTCGAACTGCGCGGCCAAGATGAAATACAGCAATGCCACAGCCACGCTCAACACCAACGCCAGTTCGCCTATCATCTCCCGACTGGAATAATAATTGCCCGTAAACGATGCCGAATAGCGCGGGTCGGCCTTCACGAACCGTTCCGTGAAATCCACGATACTCTCCACCGTACGGTCGTCCGCCGTAATCTTCACGGGATAGTAATCCCCGCCGTTTCCGGAATACAGCCGTTTGAAGTCCTCGCCCTGCGTTTCCCGTATCAGGTAGCTCAAAGGTATGTCCACCCCGTCATCGTTGCGCACGGTGTACTGCAACAATTTACGGCTGTCCATACTGCGTTCGCCGATAATGACGGGTAACGAACGGGCACCCTCATTGATGGCATACACCTCATTCTGGCTCACCAACATCCTCAACCGAGCCTGTAAAGCGGCATACGACACATGGTACACCGCCATCTGCTCCGTGTCGGCCACGTATTGTATGTTGCGTTCGGAAACGACCGGCTGCACCGCCACCTCGGGAAAACGGCGCGACAAAGTGTCCAGAAAAGCCCGGGCTTCCTGCACATCGGGACGCCCTCCGCCCTGACGCTGCAAACGTATCTCCAAGTCCGCATCGTCATTGGAGAATATCAAATCGAAAATATTGCCGGACACGCCGAACTCCACCGTGCCGTGCGGATAGTGTTCCGCCATGTAGTTTCTTATCTTCTCCTGCGCCTGCCGCAAGGTTTCCCCGTCCTCCGCCTGAAAGTAGACCACGGCTTCGGACGTGGTAAGGTCTTCGGTATGGGACAGCACGAAATCCTGCACACCGACCATCGCCGTAGAAGTCTGCACCAGTCCGTCCACCTGCTTCAACACATCCCCCACACGGACATCGTTCTCCTCCACCGAGATACCCGCGTTCCAGTCTATTTTCATCAGCGCATCGTTATGCTCCATATAAGGAAGACGTTCTTTCTCCAGCCCTTTATAGATAAGGAAGATGGCCGGGATAGCCAGACAAAAAGCCGTCACGCTCTTCACCGGATTCCGTAAAACCCATTTGATACCGCGTTCGTAGGGAGCATAAAAATTAAAATGGAACTTACGGTCGAGCACCTCTCCTTCCGGACATGTTTTTCTTTTCCGGTACAACACCATGAAATACACCGGAATGACCAACACCGCCACGAAAAGCGAGGCGAACAAGGCTATCGTGACGCCCATCGCCTGGTCGTAAAACAGGGCACCGGCGATGCCGCTCAGGAAAATCAACGGGACAAACACCGAACAGGTGGTCAGCACCGAACTCAACATCGGGGTGAATACCTCGTTCGTTCCTTTCACGAGGGCATCCGCAAGCGGCATCCCCTGCCGCCACCGCTGCATCACGTTATCGATAACGATGATGGAGTTGTCCACAATCATTCCCACACCGAGAATCAGTCCCGACAGGGAGATGATGTTCAGAGAGATGTCTAACAAATGAAAGCTGAGCAGCGTCACAATCAGCGTCAAGGGGATAGTGATGATAATCAACAGCGGCAACCGCCAGTCTTTCATGAAAAGGAAAAGCACCAAACAGGCCAACACCGCCCCCACGTACAGGTTCTGTTCCAGATTGTCTATGGAGTACGTCAGCAGTCGGGTCTGGTCGCGCGTCAGGTCGAAACTGATATCCGGATATTCCTTCCTCAGGTCTTCCACCAGCCCCTCGATGCTCTCCTGCAAATCTTCCATCTGCGCGTCGTTCTGTTTGATGACGGCCATCGTCACGGCATTCTTCCCGTCGTGGCGCACCAGTCCTGCCCGCGATGCCAGTTTTTCTTCCACACGGCACAAGTCTTTCAACTGCACCAGACGGCCTTCGTGGTTGATATACACATTCTCAATGTCCTCCCGGTTCAGCAACTGCGAGTCGAAATGGATGTTGTAACGGTACAACCCGTCTACGACGGAAAGCGCCCCGAGTGTGATATTGTTCGACTGGATGGCCTTGGACAAGGTTTCCATATCCAACCCCATCGACAAAAGTTTCGCTTCGTCCGGGATGCAAATGATTTCCGCTCCCGTCGTACCGGATATATCCACCATGGCCGTCTGCGGCAACTGCTCGATGCGCTTGCTCACGATGTTCCGTGCAAATTCGCCCAGTTGGGTGAACTTCATACCGGCCTTCGGCAAGCTGCCGTCTTTCCCGCCCCCCTCGTTTTTCAACGACAAGTCCAGATAAAAGGCCGGGATGTCCATGGCACTGGCCTTGACCACCTTGGGACGTTCCAACTCCTTCGGCATACGGTTCATCGCCCGGTCTATCTTCTCGTTCACCTCGATGAATATCAGGTCGATATTGCTTCCCGGCTCGAACTCCATGAAGATGGAACCCGCGTCCATCCTCGATTCGCTGTGGATGTCCTTCAGCCCGGCCACCTGCATCAACTGGCTGCGCAACGGAGCCACCACTTCGGCATCCACCTCGTGCACCGACGCTCCGGGATAAGACACCTGCACCGTAATCTGCGGGATGTCGATGTCCGGCATCAGCGACACCGGTATATACTTGAAAGAGATACAGCCGATGGCGATCAATGCAATCAGGCACATCGTCACGGCAATGGGCCGGTGAATCAAATTGCGTACAATCATGACGGTCTCCTTTCCTTAGTCCATCTTCTTTTCTCTCCTCGCGCGAGGGATGACCTCCGTCCCGTCGGCCAAGTTCAGGTTACCCGACGTGATCACCACGTCGCCGTCCTCTATCTTCGTCTCCTTCCGCGCATTGCCTGTCACGGCATACTGGCTGATATTGGAATACACCACATCCACGTAAGTCCACACGGCGCGTCCTTCCTCCAAACGGAAGAGCACATGGAAACCGTCACGCATCACCACCGCGTCCTTGGGCACGACAAACATGTCCGGCACTTCCTTCTCGATGATGACCTTCACGTTCATCCCCTCCATCAACACATTGCCCCGGTTCCTTATTCTTGCCCGGATTTTCACCTGCCCCTTCTCGTCGATGGACGGATTCACCTCCGTCACCTTCCCCGTGAACTCCTCGTTTTCGTCCACGAAAGGAGACACGACGACCTTCTGCCCGATGCTCACCGACTGCAATTCGGCCTCTAAGATGCTGAACTCCACGTCGAACCAAGTGTCGTCTATCAACGTGCAGAACTTCTCCTTCGGCTGTTGGTAAAGTTTGCAGTCCATATCGGCCACACGCCCTGCGAAAGGAGCATAGAGGCTGCACCGCTCCAGATTGAGCCGGGCCGTCTGCAAGGCATACTCCGCCGACGTATAGCCCGAAGTCACTTTGGCCCTCTTGAGAATCGCTTCCGGCACATCGGCCATCGTCTCGTCATATCCCTGTCCGATAAGTTTGTCCACCAGTTCCACTTCCGCCTTCTCCATCTCCTGTTCGGCCTTGGCCAGTTCCCGTCGGGCTTCACGGTCGTCCACCGAAGCCAGCAACGCCCCCTTCTTCACCAAAGAGCCGTTCTTCACATGAATGGCATGCAACAGTCCGGTAGCCGGCATGGCCAGTTCGCTTTTGGCCGCCGCCCTCAACTTGCCGTTGCACTTGATTTGCTTGTTGAACACCACCTTGTGCAACATCATCGTATCCACATAATTCTCGTTCAGTTTCTGCACCGCGCCCTCCATGGCCTGTTCCTTTTCTTCGTCTTGTCCGTCCGTGTCCTTGCAGCCGCACACGGCTCCCCAGACGGCCCACACCACAAGGCTTATTCCCGTAATCCGTTTCATATCTGTCTGTCGTTAATTTACCAAATCATTAAAGTTCACCCCGATGTTCTCCTTGCGGATAAAGTCGTACAGCGTCAGTTTCTGTATGCCGTAATAGTCCGTCCAGAACTGTTGCAGTTGGCTGATGTACTGGTGCTGTGCGCTTTCAAACTCCTCTTGTGCCGTGTTCAGTTCCGTCACCGTCACCGACCCGTTCTCGAACCGCTTCTTCATGATGTCGTAACGTTCAGCGGCTATGTCCTGCGCCCGGAGTGAAGTCTTGCACTGTTCGGCCTGGTTGTTGAACTGCAACACCTTCGTCCGCACGTCGTGCGCAAATTCGATGTTGGCCTGCTCTATCTGGGTCTTGGTGATTTCCACGTCCGTCTTGGCCATGCGCACCTTTCCCCGTCCCATGCCCCAGTCGTAAATCGGAATGGTCATCGTAAGTCCCACCGTCTCATAGTCTTTCAGGCGGCGGTAGGCGGCAGGCAACTCATTCGCCGACTGGCTCAGTCCGAGCCTTCCGCGAAACTCCACCTGCAAGCCCCTGTTGGCCTTCGCCTCGGCCAATGCCCGCTGCGACTCCAACAGGTTCAACTGTTGTTCGATCGAATGCGACGACCCCGTCCATGCCTTGTCGAGCACCTGTTCGGAATTCATCTCGATGTCCGGCATGTAATAAGGCGGCAACAGTTCTATGTCCCCGTAGTCCACAATGCGCAAATAAGAAAACAGGCTGAACAACTGGGTCCTCAGCGTAAGGCTCGTGCTGTTCACACTCATCTTGGCGTTCAGCAACGAAAGTTCCATCTGCAACACCTCGCTCTTTGTGGTCGTCCCCAAGTCCAGCCTCTTCTTGGCAATCTCGAAAAGATGTTTCCGGTCCTCGTAGTCCGCCACGCTTTGGCGGTAATTTTCCTGCGCCGAAAGCACCGTAAAGAACAGGTTCGTCACGTTGATGGTGATGTCCTGCATCGTCTCCAGATAAGCCCTCTGCGCATTCTCGTACTGCAGCGGCGCCGTCTTCTTCCGCCACTTCAGGGCATTGTAAGCCCTGATGGGCTGCGTATAATTCAGGATGAGAGGCACCGTGTTGTACGTCTGCAAATCGTAGTTGAACTGGTCCAGTCGCGACAATGACGACTGCAACGACAGCGTACCGCCCAGAAACGGGATGTTCTGGTCCACAGACAAAGTCAGGTCGTTCGAGAGCGAGTTGTTGTCCACGTAAGAGATACGCCCCGTGTCCGGGTCGCGGGCCTCCACGATGGAGCGGTCGAAGTTCATCACCCCGCCCGAAAGGTTCAACGAGGGCAACAGTTCCGCCCGGTAAGAACGGTAGTTCCAGTACTGTCCCAAGAAACTGTAGCGAGCCACCTGCGCCGCATACGAATCCCGTTTGGCTATTTCTATGGCTTCCGTCAACGACAGTTTACGCACCTGTTGCGCCCCTACCGGTACGACAGCCACCCACAAGCACCACCAAGCACCACGCAAATATTTTCCTATTTCGCTTTTCATGGTATACCTATTATCTTTTTGTTAACTTCTTCGCTTCGTTTTTCATCTCCCGCACCGCCGGAGAATCCACCTTCGGCCTGAAAGCAATGATTTGCCGGGCCATCTCCTCCGCCTTGCGCATTTGTCCTTCCGCTTCATAAAGTTTCATCAACCGATAGAGCGGATACATGCGCCCCGGCAACATTCCGAAAGCCTTCCGGTAAGCCGATTCAGCCTCCGCCACAGCACCCAAATCCCGGTAGTTGTTCCCCATCAGTGTGTAAAACACGGGGTCACAACTTACCCTTGTGCCCTGACGTAGCATCGCATTGCTTTCGTTGTAACGCCCGGCCTCCCGCAACGCAGTACCAAAGGTAAACAAAAAATCCGGATAAGCTTTCAAATCCTCATACTTTTTGCGGTAATCCTCCAAAAATGCCACGTCCTGAACGCCACGCACGCGGCGGAACTCCTCGTATGCCTCCACGCGCCGGGCCGTACAGGCCGACAGGTGCCATACGCACAAACCGCCTGCGGCCACCACAGGCCACACGGCCGTCCTTTTCCACCACCGCACTTCCGCCGTTCCGGCCTCGAGCGATGCCGCCAAGGCCACCCAAGCCACAGCCAACGACAGGAACGGCCACAAAGCGAAAGGATAAGAAAACAGGGAAGAGACCAACAAGACCAACCAACCGTAGGCCGAGACCTCACCACGCCTGCACAACACCGCCAAGCTCCACAAGCCCAACACCAAGGCCGGAACGGCCCCCAACACGCCCTGTTCCACGCCTACGCCCAACACGCCGTTGAAGGCATACTCCGGACTACCGGCCACCACCGACAGCGGCGAACCGGGACGCGCGGCAAAGAAAGCCTCCTGCGCTGCACCGTAGGCCTGCGCATAGCCGCCAAGCCCATGCCCGTAAAGCCATTCCCCGGCCCAAGCCCGTCCGGCCACCATCGTCATCAGCAGGCGTCCGTCTGCCGACCCTTGTTTCAGGAAGTAAGCCGCCACGCCTGCACACACCGCCACGCCCATCCCCCAAAGCACCATCCGCCGATGTGCCTTCCACAGCAGGCAGGCCGCTGCCACCGCCACAGCCACCCAGGCCGTGCGGCTCCACGTGGCGACCAGTACGGGAAAGCAAAAAACCGCCACAGCCGCCACGCTCCAAGCCCCCACCCGGCTCCACCGGCCACGCCCGGCAAAGGCCTCTCCATGCCTGTACCACCAAGCTACGGAGACGGCCAGCACCACGGCCACGAATATGGCATACGGGCCGGGATTGAAAAACGTGCCTGTCACGTCGAACAAATGATGCCGGGATGCCTCCCGACCCGCCAACTGCATGAAACCCGTCCAAAGCTCATAGCCGCCCGCCGCACACAGTCCGACCCACCAAAGCCGGGTAAAAGCCCTGCCGCAAAAAGGAATAACCAGCCGCAAGGCGACGTAAGCCACTCCCAAGGCCATGGCCTTGCCGTATGCTTCTGCCGCCGGATAGGACGACACAAATACATAGTTCAGCGAAACGCAGACCCACCAAAACAAGACCACGCCGTCCGCCCAATGCAGGCGCGGCAACCGCCGTCCCAAGCATACGGCCGTCAAGGCCAAGACGGCCAAAGCCGCCACCGCCCGATAGCCCCAAACGTCCGACACGGAAGGCATCGCCTCCGTCCGCCACACGACAGGGGCGCACAACGCCGCCACCGCTGCCGCCGCCACGCCATACCTTATTATATATGTATATTGTTCCTTATTCATTATTCATTGTCCGTCAGGTTTAGTCCGCGGCGTTCCCTCCGTTCGCGCCCCGTCACGGGATGGTGCGACTCCACCACACGGTCCACCACGCCCACGATGTATTCCTCCGGAACGAAACCCCAGTAACGGGAATCCTTCGAACCGTAGGCCATGTCGCCGCATACGAAATAATAATTCTTGCGGAAACGGTAGTAAGGCAAAGGCCGACCGTCCGACAGGCACTGCCCGCGCTCACCGTCCCATGCCAACGCACGCCCCGTCTCCCACTCTATCGCCCGGCGGTAGATTTCCGCCTTGCGCCAGTCGTCCATCCGCAGGATGTCGCCCCGACGGGGCACGTACACCGGCGGGATGTCCTTGATGGTATAACCCAATACAGCCGTCTCCACCAAGATGTTGCGCATCGCGTACCAAGGTATCAGGCTGTCCGGCGTTTCCTCCAATCGCCGTTGCGCCTCCGGAAGCCCCAACACGCCCTCATAATGGCTATTCACCGGACGGCTGTGCACGAAAGATATCGTGTCGCCCGGCAAGGCCACCACGCGCTTCACGTACACGTAATTCATCTTGAAGCCGATGCGCCCCTTGTCATTCACGGGATAGTTGAACACCACGATGTCGTTGTGGCGCAGGCCGCGACGCCCCCGTGTGCGGATGCTCTCCATCCGCCCGTCCGTAAAGTCCAGCGACGTGTAGAGCCGCGCACCGAAAACCGTCTTGTCCACCCGTACCTTGTCGCCCGGAAGCAACGTGGGCGACATCGAGTCCGACGGGATGACGAACGTGTCGGCCACCAAGGCGCGCCAACCGTAGTGCACGGCCACGCCCAACACGACGGCCAACCAGACGAGGCACACGCCGCACGCCACCTTATACGCCACGCCCCATACCGCCTTCATCGTCCGCCCTCCGTTTCTTTACGGCGCACCCAGACCATCACCGCCAAGCCCGCCAATACGCAAACGCCGTAACGCCACGGCAGGCCTGCGTCCTCTTCCATCATCTCCCCCACCGTGACGTTCCGACCGAACCGTGCCGGACGGAACACCGACAAGTTTCGCTTGGCACGCACGATACCCCCGTCCACCACCACGAAACCAACCTCGGCACGCAGCAGCGATTTCAGCGTCACCTCGTCCGTATAGAAAACATCCATACCCGCCCCGCCGTTCAGGCCGGGAAGCGTCCACAGGCAGAGGGAGATGCGCCCCGCCCCGGCTTCGGCACGAAGGCCGGACAGCTTACGAAGGTCGTCCGCCGTAAGCGTGCGCCGCGACACCACCGCCACCAAGGACTTTGACCCGGACACCTCCATCAACGAATCCGTCACCTCTTCATAACGTCCGTCGTACACTCCGAAGCCCGGCACGGCGGACAGGGCCGCCCCACGGCCGAAAGGCAGGAAATCCACCGGGGGAAGCCAGACCGCCGAGTAAAGGGGAACTGCCAAGGAGAAGACCGCACAGCAGGAAGCCGTGCGCCATCCTTTCAGGCCGTGCCAAGACTCCGTCCGCACTACCCACAGATGCCAGACTGCCAAAGCCCACAGCAACACGTTTTTCAACAGCGTAGCCCCGTGCCCCAACGTGAAAGCCTCGCCGAAGCAGCCGCAATCCTGCACCGACAACCCCATGGGCGAGAAAGCCAGCCAAGCCGTCAGCGCGGTAAAGGCAGACATCACCGCCACCGTACCCCAGGCCACCGCCTTGCGGAACACGCCCGAAAGCAGGAGCAGCCCCATGCACAACTCCCCGGCACAGAGACACACCGACCATGCCAAGGGATGGTCGGCCACGAAGCCGCTCCAACCCCACACGCGGAAATACTCCGACAGTTTCAGCGACGTGCCGTAAGGGTCCACGCCTTTCAGCCAACCGGAGGCCACGAAGCACGCACCTAACAGCAAGGAAGGGATATGACGGATTATGCGTTTCATTTTATTCTCGTTTACCTAACTTTTCTTCCACTATTTGCCAGAACATTTCTTTTATCTTCTCACTTCTTGATGGATTTCCCACCAACACGACACGGTTGTCTTTGTCCAACAAGAAGGTATGGTATACGGCTTCTCTCGGAATATGGGGATTCTCTCGGATGAAGATTCCTGCCGTATCCACATGCACAGGAAGCAACGGAGCCATCGTTCTCATGGTGAAATAGAACTCTTCCAAATCTTTTTGCAACGGCATGAAAATAAAACAGAGCGACACACTCTTTCCATAGGATTCCAAATCATGAATCAGCCCGTCCCACAAGTACATTGTTTTTAACCCACAAGAAGAACATGCCACCGTATCGGAATAGACCACCAACTTAAAGTCCGTGTCATATCTCTCCTCACTGACTACCGTGTCTTTACCATTCCACATGCAACGCATCTTGTCCAAGGATAGCGAAACCGGACGGGACTGCAACTGCACGATGCCATCCTTAAAGTCTTTCTTCCCCGTACACGATACGAAGTAAAGAGCGGTCAGCAACAATAAAACACCTGTATACCTCATATATTATTTCAATTTATGGAAGAATACCACATGATTACTTTCTTCCGTCAACCCTTTATCATGAAACAAAGAAAGGCCGTACATTTCTTCTATATTCAATATGTCCAATGCCGGACGAATCGAATAAAAAGCTCCATCATAAACACCATAAGGGGCAGATATATAAGGATATTGATCAGAAAAGTTCTCATAAATCTTCATTAATAGATTCTTTCCATCTGATTCGACCTTATACACATAAGTACCGATACCATGTTTTTCCTCGAACAGTGTAAAAGTCAGATATATAGAACCATTATATTCTTCATAACTTCCTAAATACTGTACTACATTTTTATTGGATGTCTTATCATACAAATCTACCAAAGCCGCTCCTTGCTCGATTTGTTCCTTGGTATTGAACTCAAACAGACAATAAGGTTCAAATTCGGTTCTGCTTAACCTATATACGGTATAGTCAAAAGGACGAAGTACATAATACCCACCATTAAAAGTACCACTAAATGGGGTAAAGTTTTTGAAGGTTATCCCCTCATTATTCTCGAATGGGGAAAACATATTCATATCTTCCGACTTGGCATAATTGAACACCACAAAATCATACTGTTTCTCATTAGAATTTTCCGAAGAAAGAAACATCAACTTGTCATCCACTATCTCAAAATGTTGATACCAGTCATCTAAATCTATCTTATCTACAAAAGTAGCTTTCCAATCATAGACCAAAATACGCCTTTGGGCACGTGACAATATATACACCAATGAATCTTTAACACAAAAATCCTCCACAGACAAATATTCTCCGGCACCGCGTCCCAACTTATCTATCTTTGTAATGAACTTGCCATCATGCTGAAACAAAAGAATTCTTCCTTTATCTTGCACGGCTATCACGGAGGAATCAACTTTCATTTTTTCAACATTTCCTAATAAAGCATTTTCGTTTGTCTCCAACATGACATAATCATAACCGGAAAAGAAATGCTCTATACTATCTCTTTGCTGTACATCGACTGAAAAAGTCGGCACAGTACTTGAATGTTCGCTGCAAGCAAACAAAAAGAATAAAACGCAAATGAATCCTATTTTTACAAAACTAAAAAATCTCATAATATATCTTTTTTTTAAGGATCGGCATTGAAAAAAGTATCAATGCCAATCCATTTAACATTTGGACGATGATGTAGATTTATATCTTCTCATATATATCAATACATTCTACCATGGTACAGCAGGTATTTCCCCCTTTTGAACAAACGACTTCTCCATCAAACTCCACATAGCCATCAGCCCCCGCTTCAAGGATTTTACCACCAAACAATTTCACCTTCCCTTTTGCACCGACATATACATTACATCTACCAGGACTACGATTACAATCACAGCCCATAAACTCAACAATAGCTAATGCCTCAGCATTTTCCAACAACAAATCACTTTCACTCACTCCATTGTACGCATCATAAGTGCGATACCCGGCGTAGGCCGACAAGCCCAACACCACTGCGCCTATCAAAGGCGCGAAAAACTTTTTCTTCATTGTTTTAAAGTTTTAAAATTATACCCTTTACAGGTTTCGCGTCTTCACGCTCTTTTTGCCGACCACCTGCGTGGGATTCGCAGGCAAAGTAATCACAAAATTTCAGGATGACAATGTTAACGACCGTACTTTTTCGTTAACGATTTTATTAACACCGTTAACAAAACATTAACGCCTTATTTCCAACAGTTTAGAAAATACAGTTGTCTCGTTTTTCTCCTCGTTAACGTTGCGTTAACGCCTTGTTAATGGTTCGTTAATGCCTTGTTAACGGTGCGCTAACGGGAAGTTCAGTCCCACGGCAGTCTAATGGACTAAAACAAGACTGAAACATACCCACAAACGTACATACACCGGAAATTTGTAAAAACAGGCTTCATCTTTCAGGAAGCCATACAAACATCTGGAATGCAACAGTTTGCAGGCTGAAGGATGGGCTACCCCATCTTTCAGGCATCCTTCAGCGGCAAACATCCCCAACCAGTATCCACCTGACTCCCAAGGTGAATGCCGTGTGAACCCTACCAACCATGAGAGTTCACCTTAACAACCTGTAAACCAATAAGTATGAAGGATGCGAATGGATTTTTCCACATATCTCCCTGTATGGAGGGGAGAGGCATAGAAAGACAAGCAAAGAAAACAAAAGCAATTACCGCAAACCGAAAAATCAATCACAGCACAACGATTTTTCGATTTGCGGTAAAAATCAGAGGTGGAAAAGGAAAACGAAGGGCTCTCCGACACCTTCACTTTCCCCCCTCTTTCAAGACCAACTTAAAATTGCCAAAAGCGTCCCTGACCACATCGAACGGGGTATCCCGAAGGGTCTTATGCACTATACATTTTATATTCCTAAGCCGAGAACGACAGCTTTCCGTCCCGTCTGAATATCCTTTTCCCAATACTTCACCGAGTTCTTCCAATGACAAAGTATGGTCCTCCTTTTGCACCAACTTTTCCAAAAACAAAAGCACACGGGGGAACGCGTCGAAAGATTTATGACTATAAATCACACAGCCTCTGAATTTATCGATATGCAAAAGCTGCAAGGCGGCATCCATGGATTCCGCTTTCAAAGGACGGACTTTCGACTTCCTCAACGTCCACACCAAACCGATACCGGCTATACCAGACAGGCATACCAAGGCACCGACACTCACAGAAAGAAGCGTGGTATGAAGTTCGTCTATGCCATCGTTCACAAGCCCTACGTTACATAGCAAACGGTATTCGCCATATTTACTGCATACAAAAAATATGACAAACAGGAAGAAAATACACGATATACCCCACGCCAAAGCTGGAAAAAAACATTTTAAGTTATAGCCTTTCATGTGTTCCATATAGTAATACATTATTAACATTCTTGTTACCAATACTTCTGTACGCCATCCTTGTATTCAAACAACCGTTCGGCTTCGCCACGGCTAAGATCACGCAACAGCAAAAGAGCATGTTTAGGAATATTCCTGAACAGGAGCGAATCGGACTGCGCCGTCTGCGTACCTGCCGATTTCCATTCCCCGCCATGGCATACGAGCAATTCGTATAGGTCGTCCTTCCGGACAAAATTGTCCCGGTTCCGGGGCGTGTAGACAATCTTTCCTATCGCTTTCTTTTCTCCTAAATCCAATCCAGCCCAACCGCCATAATCAAAAGGATGGTCGTAGGACGTGTCCGTATGCCCGTCGAACACATTGAAATAGGAATGGCTTCCGTGCGCCCCTTCCTGCGGCCCGAGAATATCGCCCTTCAAAGGCTCTGCATCTGCCCAAGACGAATAAAAACCTACTTCCGACACATTACCGAAGCCTCCACGGGGACCGAAATACCGCACATAACGGTAGGCTTTCGTGGAATCGACACGCACCGCCGTACACAAGCGGAGGGGCATATCCTGAATCCGGAACAACGTATCGGGACGTTCAAAGCCGGGAGACCGGCTGCCTTCGAACACGCCACCCACCATGCGCCCAAGGAAGAACTCGCCGAGCATGCCGAATTTGCTGAACAACACCACGTCTTCCGTCTCTTTCTCCGGCGCGTAAAACTCCATCTTCGCACTGTCCACATCCACACTGAACGGGTGTGACAAGGTGACCAACTTTTTACTACCGGCATCATACGAAGCCAGACAATATACCGTACCGCCATGGCAGTCGTTGAAAACCGCCGCCTGCCCGTCGTAACGGCACCAACCCACCGGTTTCCAATCATAGCGGTTTGACATGCAGAGATAAACCAAACTGTCCTTCCCCATCTCGCGGGTGAAATGCTCCTTACCTATGGTCAGTGTATGCGACTTGTCGGTGGCATACAAACGGGTCACGTCCTCGAAACAGGGAAGACGGAACTCCGGATGTACAAAATGCGCATCCGTCTGCATGGAATACATCATATCCCAATTCAGGCTGAAACGATGGCGAAACACCTTGCCATACACATCGGCATATTTCTCCGCCTCCATCAGGCGGTGCCACCAATAGAACATGGAGAAGTACCAGGTTTTGCCGTCCTGGTCTTCTATGAAATTCCAATAATGGGGCGCGTTGTTGTTCCCACGCATGGGCAACTCCTCTATGCCGCAGGGAATGCCCAAGGCCCTGCAAATATACACCATCATGTCGCACAAATCCAAGCAACTTCCTCCACGCCAATCCGCAATCTGCGGCCCAATCCTGATATTCGTCCCCATCTCGCCCGTGAAATAAAAGGGGGCACGCAACAGGCTGTCGAGCACGAGATGGGCCGCATAAGTGGGCTTCACGATGTCCGAATCGTTCTTGTGCTTTTCTATGATAGGCATAAACTGGTAATATAATTTTTCACGCCATGGCACAAGCTCTTCATTCCCTACACGATAAGGCAATACATATTCGCAAAATTGCCCGAAAGGCACATTCTTCCCCCATGGCTGTTCGCGCCATACCTTGAATGCCCACTCTATATTCGTCACCAAATAAGCAGGATCGATATAAATGTCTTTCTTCATGGTTATATTCCTCGCACCGGAAAACCCACAGACCTTGGCCGCAGAATCCAAAGCTTGCTGATAGGTGAATTTGCCCGTACCGAACAACTCGTACGCCTTATACACCGCCCCCATGTCTCCGGAGGCGACACCTTCATGGCAAGCCAAATTACTTATCAAGAACAACGCGGCCTGCTGTTTCAGGGAATCCCCTTCATAAAGTTCCAACACATGCCGCAAAGCCGGATTCTTTTTCAAAGCCAACGCATACATGTCTTCTTCCGATGAAACGGATGTGCAACTTACACCCAATGCGAATAGCCCTAAAAGATGAAAAAACAGTCTTATTTTCATGATATTAAAATTAGATTAATATTTAAAGTTATGCGAAATTAATAAAACAGCATAACAAATCCAAATAAAAACGCAAAAAATATGTAATTCAAAACAAATCATGTTATGTCAGAATTCACGTTGTTCGACATACTGCGATTCTCGCACCCTTTTCCCCAAAAAACATGGTATTGTTCCTTCTAATTTATGGAATACACCACAATTTTCACGACATTTCATTTTGATTTCTTGCGATAATTCCTTTTCTTTGTATTTACATAAACCCTAAAATAAATATCTTATGGGCAAGCTCAAGGACAGATACATACGATTCGACTGGGCCATCAAGCGGCTGCTACGCGACAAGGCCAACTTCGCCGTGCTGGAAGGGTTGCTCACAGTGCTCTTCGAGGACAAGACGCAAATCGTGGAAATATTGGAAAGTGAGGGGAACCAGTTGGCCGAGACCGACAAGTTCAACCGCGTGGACATCAAGGCCAAGAACAGCAAGGGAGAAATTATACTCGTGGAGGTGCAGAACACGCGGGAGGTTTATTATCTGGAACGCATACTGTACGGCGTGGCCAAGACCATTACCGAACACATTTCATTAGGCGAAAGCTATGGAAACATCAAGAAGGTGTACTCCATCAGCATCGTCTATTTCGATTTGGGCAAGGGTAACGATTACCTCTACCACGGACAGAACCGTTTTATAGGCGTGCACACTTCCGACGAACTGCAAATCTCGACCAGGCAGGAGAATGCCATCCTGCCCAAGTACCCAAGAGAGATTTTCCCGGAATACTACATCATACGCGTGAACGAGTTCGACAAGGTAGCAAAGACACCACTGGAAGAATGGGTTAACTACCTAAAGACAGGGGAAATCGAACCCGACACTAAAGTCCCGGGCTTAAGCGAGGCACGGGAGAAACTGAAATATTACAGTATGGCTCCCGCCGAACGCTACGCCTACGACGAGCATCTCAATGCCATCATGATACAAAATGACGTGTTGAGCACAGCCAAACTGGAAGGATTGACGGAAGGACGGTCGAAAGGGCTAGCCGAAGGACGAGCAGAAGGATTAGCGGAAGGACGCGCAGAGGGATTAGCGGAAGGACGGGCAGAAGGCATATTATCCACGGCACGGAACCTGAAAGCCATGGGGCTGTCCATGGAAGATATTTCTCGCGCCACCGGACTCTCCAAAGAAGACATCTTGAAATTGTAGGTTTCTTGTAGGGTGTCATTCCGGCGCACACCGTCGCATATATACCCGAAACGAATCATCACAAATCGGAAAACCAATCATAACACAATGGTTTTCCGGTTTGCGGTAAGAATAAATTATCTATTCAAACTCATAATCCAATACATGTAAATCATTATCCATTGAAGGACTGAAAATAACCCTTTTGTTTATTTTATCGTAAACCATATGAGACGCTATGATATCTAAGTTTATTTTCTTCATAGGATTCCCCTCATAGTCATAAACCTCTATGGAAGATGTTCCTGACAATCCAGATGTCTCCACGTCTCCCTGCGACAAAATGTAAAAGCATTTCTTTCCGCATACCACATCCGTATAATACCATCCGTCTTTCATCCTTTCTTCTCCGTCACCCTTCACGGCCAACTCTGGTATCACATGCCGCCCGTCGGACAATGAGGCTATCATAAAACCATCCTGATAAAGGTAAGCAAATACGGCATGCCCAAACGCCACATCATACGAAAAATTATAAAGCGTGGAATTACCACCTTTACTTTCGTCAAAGAAAACAATCGAATCCGAGCATGACAGGTTCTCTATATCCGTAATCTCCCATACAACATCTCGCGGACTATATGAAATATTTCCAAAAGTTGAATATGAGACAAACTTAGGGGAATTTAAAGGTATCTGCACGCCCATATTCTTTTTCTTTTGAATCACATACGAACTGTCGACCTTCGTCACGTCATAGATTCCCCACCGAAAATTATCAATGACGGTATAAGCAGTATCCGTTATTGGTATCAGGTGAGGAGAAATCCATTCATTCTCTCCGTTTCCTTTACGGCCGAATTTTCCGGTAATCCGGAAATCATTTGTGTTGAACACATAATAAAATGGTTCGCCACCACCATTCTTACAAATGAGCATTGTATCCACGATACACCACTCTTTTATATTCATAAATTCATCTACCACAACCGGATAGGTTTCCATTGAAATGACAGCACCAAACTCACGAGTATTATGTTTCTCTTCCCATCGTGGCGCAGTCTTATCATTATTACACGACACTAATGCTGTAACAAACGATACATACAAAAGAACTTTTTTCATGATATTATCATAATTAGACGAATAACAAGTTGTTTTCCACTATATCAAAATGTGGGGACGGTGCTACTCCATCTTTCACATCGCCCCCATCGGGAAAGTATAAATGTAAGAGTTTCCTTACTTACATTCGCAAATATACGAGATTCGATTCGAAGTTCAAATAAAAATGCGAAAAAAGTAAGAAAAAAAGTTTGTATCCCTATTTTTATTTCAAATAATAAAAAAAGAGAACCGCCCCCAATCTTGTTTCTTGAAGTTTGGCCTCGCTACCGTAATCATCACCGTGAACAGCCCCAACCAACGCTTCACCATACTGCCACTGGGGATAAAAACCGGGGACATCCCGCACAAGCTTTCCTTGAAGGTGGGATTGTCCGTCGGACAGGTTTTCCATGTGACAATAGACCTCATCCGCATATTCAAAGAAACCTAACCAACGGTCGGAGGTCAAAAAATCATGAAACGTCCCGACCTTTCCCGCACTCAGGAAGTCTTCCGCCTCCCGACCTTGTTCGGGAGTCAGGCTACCATAGTCCGCACGATAAGCCAATACCGGAACCGTATCACGCCAAACATAAATATCGTTGGAAAAGGGTGCTTTCAGGAAAACGTCCCCCTTCGGATTACAGATAAAAGGTTTGCCCACCGGCCAAATGGCCTGACTTAAATCAGCAGAAAGGAACCTACCCAATACCTTGCCCGATGTATCCGTATGGATAATCAATTCTTCACGGTCTCCGGGAGAGCTGTTACTAAGCAAGAATCCGTCATCTACAGGAATAATGTCATGCATCATAAAGTCCACAGGCGTACGGTGCAACAAATTCAGGTCTGCATCATAAGAGAGGATACATCTTCCGGAAAAATCCATCAAGTGCACCCGGCCGCCTCCTGAAGCAATAGCGTTTGGCATAATATACTCGTTATGCCCCCGTCCCACCGTCCGTATCTGCTTGTATAAACTCCCTGTACGCAGGTCGAAGGCCGACACGGCTTTCGAAGCGTCCAATATATAGACCATGGAATCCAGAAAACACAAATCTCCTATCGAAGCCATGGCCTTCCCATCCGTATACAACTCCACTGTATCTATACGTGCCAAAATATCCGACACTTTCAACTCATCTCTCTCGAAAGATTTAATTTCCACAACCCACGGTTCGTCTTTTCCTTTCTTTACACCATTTTCGTCTTTGCAGCCCCAACAAGTCCATACCACACCTGCCACGGCCATCCAAACCATTGTCTTCATTTCGTACCATTATTATTATTTTATTTCAACTATATATAATGTCCAATGTCACCGAAACTTCAAAACTTGAAACGATATACGTACAAAACCTCCCTTTCTTCGTCCGGCATCACGTAGGAATAATAATAGGGAGCCACGTAACCGGCAACCCTCAACCCTTTGGGGACATCCACATCACCCACCAACACGCCGTCGCGGTAAATCTGTAGGCCGTCTACATCCGCTCCATCACCTTTTTGGTAAGACCGGAAAAGCACACCGGTTTCGTCCACCCACTCCAACCAGTTATAAAACCCTCTGGAAGATATTTCTTCACGGGCATTCTCGTAGGTCTCTTTCTCCGTGGCAAATTCACGATATTCCTTATCCATCCCCGTACCTTCCACCCCAAAACAAGCCACTGGACGATAAGTCTCATCATAACAGTAAATCAAAGAATCCGCCTGATACGTTACAAAAAAATTGCCATTGTCCGCCACATCAAAACGAACCTTATTAAAAAGAGCCTTGGACAAAGGTCGCTCACGGTAACTGTCCGGGTACCCTACCGCCAACAAACGACCGAATCCCCGTTTGTCCAAATCAACTTCGACAATATTGGCTGCCTGCCTCAAGTAGTTTTCCGTCTGGCCGAAATAATCGTTACCATTCCGAAGGGACAAGCACACGGAATAAAACACCCTATGTCCGTAAGCACGACAACACTCGCCGTCCGTATCTATATACGAATAAGGAGAAGGATATAATTCCTCCCAAGACTTCGTAAAGTCCGACCGGCGGTTATAATGGATACGAAAACGATCCTTGTAGATAAAATCAGCGTCGTAAGTGTAATAGTCGCCATTGGCATTGTTCATAAATAAAGAACCGTCGCTGAGAAAAGCATGCAAATCAGGCCGAATAATATCGGTCTCGTTTTTGGCATGGCCGATACCTAATTTCTTATCACGTAACTCCCCTGATGTTTCAAAGCGATACAACTGACAAAGACGACGGTCGAGCACATACAGGTAATCTTCGTGCACACCGGAAAACAGCATATAAGAAGAAGGAACGGAATCCAGATACAAAGTATCCACCGACAAATCCCGTATGCTTATCTCAACTTTAGAATCAGGAGCAAGAGAAAAGTTGACATTGTCTTTTGTACCACAGGCAAACAATAAACCCACGACAACATAAGGCATCCAAATAGGTCTCATCATTTCAATTAAATTTAAAGTTATTGAATTCTAATGTACACAAATATTTCGGGTCTCTCCCCCGACTGCAATATGGCAGTGAAAGAGAAACCCGAAAGTTTCAAGTCATCATCCGATGCCCAACACCGGACATCCTTGCTGCAACCGGCGCAAGCGCAACAAGGCCTCATAATAATAGTAATCGGCATAGATGATGGAAGCGTCTATCTCGCTCCCGGCCGGATGGTGTCCCGTACTGTGAAGCAGGAAAGACACGCAACGTTCTCCGCTCTGGTAGTTCCGGCTCAGGGATGACAACATATTTTCTGCCGCCTCACGATATTGCCGTCCCTTCTCAACATCCACATAACCGCTCAACTCCAACAAAGCGGAAGCCACCACACAGGCAGTCGAAGCATCCTTGGGTGCCGACGGCGACGGGTCGTCGAAGTCCCACAGCGGCACCCAGTCGTCCGACCGTTCGGGCAAACGTTTGAGGTACACATCCGTCACCTTTTGCGCAAAAACCAGAAAGCGAGGGTCACGGGTCTCACGATACACCATCGTGTAACCGTAAATGGCCCAAGACTGTCCTCTCGCCCACATCGACCGGTCCGAATACCCCTGATGCGTGACACCTTTTATCAACTTACCGCTCACCGTGTCGTAGACCGCCACATGATAGCAAGAGCCGTCCTTGCGGAAATGGTTGTTCATCGTCGTCTCGGCATGACGCACAGCGATGTCGTACAAGTTTTGTCCGCCACCGTTACGGGAAGCCCAGAAAAGCATCTCCAAGTTAATCATATTGTCCATGATGGTATTGTGCGGCCATCCTTGTTTTTCGACCTCACGCGGCCAACTCAGAATGGTACCTATCCGGGGATTGAAAAGTTTGGCCAACTGGTTAGCCGTGCCGACAATGACATCCCGATAGGACGCACAAGGCGCGATGCGCATCCCGTTGCCGAAACTGCAATGCACCAGAAAGCCCAAATCATGGTCGTACGGGTCACGGTCGGCCAAGTAAGCCAGTGAGGCCGTGTAGTTCCGAGCCTGCCGTCCGATGTAAGCCTCACCGCTATATTCATAGTCGTACCACAACACGCCCGGCCAAAAGCCGCCGCACCACTCTTCGGGTGTAGCCGGACGGCAATTCCACTCCGTCCGGCCTTCCTTCAAATCTTCCGCAAGAATGTTACGCGGCATCCGGGTATAATCCCATCCGCCGTCTTTCTTCAAACCTGCCAGTGCACGTGCCACCTGACGATGACAGTATTGCAAGTCTTTCTCTACATCGACCTGCTGCTGGGCCGCCACCGGACGGCAGCACAATCCTAACAGCAATACAAATCCTATTTTATAGTTTATCCGTTTCATTGTTATCATTCTAAAAATCCCTATCGTGTACTCTTCACGCCGTATGCGCAGAAAGTGAGATAGAAAGCACAAATCAGCAGCACGCACACACCGGCTGTGATACCGGCCGCGTCCGTAGCCGCACCAATCAACGGGGTCACCGCACCGCCACCGGCCACCGCTGTAATCATCAGGCCGGAAATCAGATTGGCTTTCTCCGGCATGCGCTGTACGGCCATGGAGTAGATGATGGAGAAAATGCAGGAGCAGAAGAATCCGATGCCGCCCACGCAAATCAGATCCACCGTGGCATCTTCATAGAAAGCCAACACCAGAATGGCGGCAATAGCGGCCAGAATATTGATACGGAAATACTTCATCTCGGATATCTTGGTCATGAAGAACACGCCGAGGAACGCTCCCACCGTACGGCAAATGAAGTACACCTGAGGAGCCACACCGGCATCCGATGTATCCCAACCGAAACGGGCTATCATGACTTTCGAACTGATGAAGTTCGTGGCCACATCGATACCCACCACGAAGAAGATACCCAGGAAGAGCAACAGGATGGTACGGTCGGACAGCAAGCCCCACACCTTCCCCATCGTCACGCCGCTGTCTTCCCTTTTCTCATGAGGTATGGGTGTGAAGTACAGCCAAAGGGCGGACACTAACGTAATGGCACCGAGCACGGGGAAAGCCAGATACCAGTTGTCCTTGTCGCCGCCGCCCAGCACATTCACGGCAAAAAGCATGATGAACGGGCCGCAGAACGAAGAAACAGCCTTGACAACCTGCCCGGCGGTCAGACTACTGGTCAACAGTTTCTGGTCGGTCACCACATTGTTCAACAAAGGATTGAGCGACACTTGCAGGATGGTGTTGCCGATTCCCAACAGGGCATATCCCACAAGACAGGCCCAATCGGTCTTCAACAACGGAATGAGCATACCCACAAGCGTGACCGCCATACTGAGCATGACGGTGTTCTTGCGCCCCCAGGCGTTCATCTTGATGCCCACCGGTATGCTGAAAAACAGAAACCAAATGAAGACCATCGAAGGCACGAAACCGGCCATGGTATGACTCCAACCGAACGCTTCGCGCGCATAATCCGACGAAATACCGACAATGTCACAAAAGCCCATCACAAAGAACCCGAACAGAACGGGAAGGACCGCAAGCATAGATGTTTGTTTTTTCATGTTGTTTTTATATTTTAAAATGAGTGTTTTTCCCGTTTACGGAGTAACCCGGAACCAGTCTACATCCATCCATCCCCGGTTCACCGCAGGTTCGGCATACGGCTCCACGCATACGAAGCCCACCTTTGCGCCTATCCACTTGCCCTGACGGGCTTTGAACGGCTTGCCACAGGGAGTAAACGTCTGACCGTCGAGACTGTATGCAAAACGGCACATCCCTTCTTCGGCCACTTGTACCCGCAAATAGACCGAACGGCTGACCGTGGGTGAATAAATGATAGTTTGACGTTCGGACGGCCCGAAACCCGCCAATTTTTCCACAGATTCCTTCCCGCCTTGCTCTGCATCCTTACAAACCCGCTGAATGAGGATGAAACGGTCGCCCTCCCGACGCACGGTCAGTGCCGCATAATCCCATCCCATGACTATCAGGCCGCCTTCCTGACCGTCTTCCTTGCTCACCATCGTGACTTTTGTCGTAGCCGTAAAAGTCTCGGCGGGGAACTTCTGGAGCAACATATTGGATGCTTCCCACAAATTTATATACTTTTCGGATAACGGCCAAGAATATAAACGGATAAAACCGTATGGAGTGGTAAATCCGTACAAATCCTGATAATTGGAATGCCATTGCCATTGCAATCCAAGCTCCGTAGTGTCGAATTCGTCGCTTTCGGCCGGATTTACCCGGACGGAAGACGGCACGGACGGCTTGCGGTAGGTCAGTACGGGATTGCCGCAACCGTCACCGTCCTTATCCTCGCCCACCACCGGCCAGTCGTCTTTCCACGTCATGGGTTCGAGCCAAGTCACACGGCCGTAGCATCCTTTATCCTGAAAGTGCACGAACCAATCTTCTCCGGATGCGGTCTGCACCCAACCGCCCTGATGGGGTCCGTTGACCGGAGTATCCCCCTGCTCCATGACGCGACGCGCCTCGTACGGCCCGTACACGTTGCGGCTGCGGGCGGCCATCTGCCATCCCATTTGCACGCCACCGGCCGGAAACATCAGGTAATAGTAACCGTTGCGTTTATAAAACTTAGGTCCCTCGGCCGTGTGGTTCACATCATCATTTCCGTCATACACGATGCGGGAAGGGCCGACTACTTTCGTGCCCTCCGCGTTCATTTCGGCCACACACAACACGGAATTGATTTGTGCACGGCTTCCGGCCCACGCGTAAGCCAGATAACACTTTCCGTCATCGTCCCACAACGGACAGGGGTCGATAATGCCTTTGGCAGCCTTGACCAACACCGGATCCGACCATTCGTCGGCGGGGTCTTCCGCCTTGACCATATACACGCCGAAGTCCGGGTCGCCCCAATAGATATAGTACTCCCCGTTGTGGTAACGGATACTCGGTGCCCATACGCCCTTGCCATGCTGCACGGTAGCGTAAAAGTCCGTCGGAACCAGTTCCTTCAAAGCATAGTTCACGACTTTCCAATTCACCAAGTCCTTGGAGTGAAGGATGGGCAGGCCGGGCACACAGGAGAAACTGGAAGCCGTCAGATAAAAATCATTCCCCACGGCACAGACATCGGGGTCGGAATAATCCGCATGAATCACCGGATTCTTGTACATGCCATTGCCCAAATCGGGCGACCATACTGCTGACAGGTATTCCTGCGTCTGTGCCGCAAGCGGGGTTCCTCCGCATAGGAGACAACCGCACATCGCCACCCGCAACATACCTCTTGATAAACTTTCTTTCATCATTGTACACTTTCTGTTTGATTCGATTTATAATCTTTCCTTATTATATATATACGAACGAAGAGCGGATTCTCCCTATTTAAGAATACAAAAAAACCTTGCAAAAAGCAAAATCAGCTCTTGGCAAGGTTCTTTTATGCTAACAGACAAGCCTTTAAATCTCAATCAGGCTGAACGAATAAGCCGGAAGCTCATAGTCGAATTCAGGTTTCACCTTGATGTCGCTCTCCTTCGGACGGGCATTGCGGTCGTCCCAGTTGCCGGTCAACACATGCAGGCGGGCATCCAAACTCTGCGCCTCGCCGAAACGGTCTTTCAGGCTCGACAAGTCCAGCTTCCCTTTTACGGGATGGTTCAGGAGGTTCACCATTTTGATGTACACTTTTCCGGTCTTGGAATCACGTACCGTGCTGACCGCCAGACGCTCGCGTACCCCCTTACGGCCTTCGTTCACCGAAAGCGTACTTTCGATATACTCGTCGCCGCAATAGTTGCCGCAAAGCTTCTGCACGTAGTAACCTACCGTGGGCTTCACTTCCTTGTTATTGAAATAAATCATGTCGGGATTCCATTGCGTATGGTGTTCTTTGGCCAACAAAGGAGCATACGAGCTCATGGCCACCACATCACCGTTGCGCTCCATGCCGCAAATGTGCAGGGCTTCGCACAAGGCCGTCTCTATGTTGTTGGGACGGCCGGGAGTATGAGCCGCGTATTCGCCCAAATACACTTTGGAACCGTTACGGTCGTATTGGTCATAATAGTCCTGATGATAAATGAACCAACCGGGCGTCTGATAATAATGCTCGTCGATCATGTCTATCTTATGGTCTTTAGCCAAACGCCAACCGGTCTCGTAATCACTACCTTCCGACCACGGTCCCGACGTACCGCAAACGACGATGTCAGGATACTTCTCTTTCACAGCCTTGACAATCATCAGATAGCGTTCTTCAAACGTTTTGGAAATCAAGTCTTCGTTGCCGATACCGATATACTTCAGATTAAACGGTGCCGGGTGTCCTTGCTCAGCACGGAGTTTACCCCATTTCGTAGTCTTGGCGTCTCCGTTAGCCCACTCAATCAGGTCCAGCACATCCTGTACGTATTCCGGCATTTTGTCCATCGGGATACCTCCCTGTTGTCCGTGCCCGCGGTCGCTCGAATTCTGGCAACTCACACCGGCCGCCAGCACCGGAAGCGGTTCGCACCCCATGTCCTCGCAGAACTGGAAGTACTCATAGTACCCCAAGCCTTTCGTCTGATGGTAGCCCCACAAGTTGCGTTGGGGTTTGCGGGCTTCCAACGGACCGATCGTCTCCTTCCAATTATAAATGTTGTGCAAACCGTCGCCATGAGCCACACAACCGCCAGGGAAGCGCATGAACTTCGGTTTCAAATCGGCCAAAGTCTGAGCTAAATCAGCCCGCAGGCCGTTCTTGCGCCCCTTAAACGTCTGTTGCGGGAAAAGCGAAATCATGTCCAAAGCCACCTTGCCCGTTCCCAACGGTTCCACTTTAATGGACGCGTGGTCGGCATCGGCATCGGCTTTCAGCACCGCCGTCATTTTTTTCCAGTCCGACTTGGGGGCTTTAAGGGTGGTCTGTGCCACCACCCGGCCATCCTGCACGAGGCTCACCCGTATCTTTCCGCCTTTGCCCTCCAATTGCTTGGCAAACACCGACAAATCGTATTTCTCACCTTCACGAACGGGAATACCGTCGAAACCTCCATTCAACAAGGCCACCTGGCCAGGCTGTTTCACGTCCACGACGGCATAATTCGGGTTGTTCTCGTGGATAGGCTCGGATGTCCGTATCTCCCACGTCCCGCCGTCGCCTTCCAACGTCCAGGCAAAATCAGCTTTCCATGCCTTGTTTCCGCCCTTGACATCGGCTTGGGAATATTCAAAATCACGGTTCTGCACCAATTCGGCATACAAACCGCCGTCGGCAGCATAATTGATATCCTCAAAAAAGATACCGATCAATTTATCACTGATCTTCTTCGTCCGGCCCGCATCTATCTTGATTGTGGCTTCAAGAGGTTTCAAGCCTCGGAAACGCACTTCATTGTCTCGCGCCAATTCTCCGTTGAGTGCTGCCCAGTATGCTGCGCTTTCTACAGCCTGTACCATGCGCTCCACTCCGGCATACGGCACCTTGAATACTTGTCCGTTCACCGGCTGCCCGCCCACAAATGCCTGCTCCGTCACCGAAGGATAAACGGAAGCATCGACTTTGCGCGGCTTGCTGAAATGATAAAAATCTTTGGCAACGGTTTCGTACACCCCGCCATCCTTGGTCTTGAACACTACCTTATAAGTAGCCGTTGCCGCGTCGTACGACAACACAGGAGCGATACAACTGTTCACCCCCTCCATATAAGGATAGTCCTGCGGCCGCCATTTTACCAAATCGGCACTGTAAGCCACGGCAAACTGGTTGGCATAATCGTTCACCTGGAACACGCAACGCCACGTCCCGTCCGGCATCTGTATCAGATTCGGATGGTACATTTTCTTTTCCGGTCCCCATGTTCCGAAGTCGCTCTTAATGAAAGCATGGCCGGGTCCAATCCCCTTCCACACCTGCCGGTTCGCACTCCAAGCAAAATTCAACCCACCGCCCGCATGCACATTATAGGCCATGAGATACACCGAATCGGGAACAGCCGCCCCAGCAGAACCGGCCGTCCACAATCCGCACCCTAACAAGGCCGCAGAAAGAGCCTTGTTCACGAAATGTTTTTTCATGTCAAATTAATATTGATAATTAGATAAAAATATATTGCCTAACCGTTTAATCTTCTTCGGCTTTCAATCCCAACTGTTTAATCCGGATGTCCGTCGAAACGCCCCGGCTCTTCAGTTCCAACACGGCCGTACGTTCGGCTGTCGTCGTGTTCTGGTCCAATTGGTAATGCACAGTATATTTTCCGGCACGCCCGGAAGTGGCAGCCCCGTCGGCCAGACGCACCCACGCAGGCGCTTCTCCCTTGAAAGCCAACGTCCAGTCGTCACCGTAAGTCTGGAATATCAGACTGTCACGCACCTGACGAGCCGTATCCTGCAACGTGAACTGGTAGTTTCTGCGCACCGGGCGCTCGATATTCAAATAGTGATACTGCGTGTAAGAAGTCACCAGCGTCTTACCGTCGGCATGGAAATAAATGTAACCCGTACGAACCGTGTCCGTGTTGTTCACATCCAAGTCCACATCGAGCCTTTTCACCATAAAATATCCTTGGGGGACGGTACCGGACATGGAATCCGCGTCCACATGAATCCAACCTTCCGACACCGAAAGAGACCAATCATAAGTAGTGGCAAACCTCAAAGAATCAACGGTCTGGTCGGCATAAAGCACAGAACCGTATCCGCTCGGATAAATGATTTGTGCAAAATTGTAAGAATTCTCCTTATTATCACAAGCCGCAAACAAAACAGCGGCCAAAGCTACTGAAAACCCAACTGCTTTCTTCATGATATTTATTTCATTAAAATGATGGGCAAAGATAAATAAATAATTGAAAGTATCCCCATTTATCATTATCTTTGCAAGATGGAAAACCCTTTTTATAACGATATTTATGAAATCTTGCAGACGAAGGGCTGCGAAGGACTTCCCGTAGGCATCATCGCCAAACAGGTCTATAACCGGCACGCCGGACTGTTTAATACGGAACTGACATACGAAAGGGTTTACCAGAATGTACGTTTCTTTCTATGGGCACAGTCCTGCAAACCGTCGTCGCCTTTCATGGGGACGGCCAACCGTGGTTGGTATGCCCTGAAGCCCAACGTCTGCCGACAGATGCGAATCGACTTCACCGAAATTCCATCGGAAGAAGCCACAGAAGTCCCTGAAAAAGAAGAAAAAACGATAGATTACCCCACTCTGTTCTAACCGGAACAAGCGTTTCACCCCAAAATCTCCGAAACGGAAGAAAACCCTTCACGCCACAACCCGGACGGCACGGCTGAGATTGGAAAAAAGTTCTGCGCCAAACGATTTTTCAATCTCCTGAGATTGATTTTTCGTTTGGCGCAGAACGAAAAGCCGTTCTCCCGACTATGTCGCGGCCCTCTTATTTTGTAATATTTTACGCCTACTTACCACTTCGCAGGGCACTCCGTCGCCTTTACCTTTTTGGTCTTTCCGCCACACTTGATTTCGCAAGGGCGACTGGCTGTATAATACCATACCCCGCCTTTCCGTTCCATGGACACGTCTACCGGTTCGGACGAACGTACCTCTATGCCTTCCGAAAGGAACAGCAAGCCATGGCCCAACAACAAGCGCACGGGTGTACCGTCTTTCTCGCGCAGACAAGCATACGAGGCACGGGCTTTCATCTTCCCCCATCCGGTTTCTTTGTCGCAAGACGTAGCAGAGAGAATAAAATCCTTCCGGCCGTCCTTCAGTGTCACTTCGATACCTGCCGCATCGTCCGCCCCCTCCGGCCGGACAAAGTCCACACGGCTGACAGAGTTGCCTTCCGACGACACGGACGGTTCGAACACTGACACGAACGGGCGTGTCCAAGCCTCGCCCGTCTGGCGGGCTACATACGTCAGGGTCGGTTGCCCTTTTATCTTGTAAGGCATAGTATTGTCGCGGCTCAATCCTTCCGTCTCGGGGCTCAACGCACGGAAAATCTTCCGCCCGGGCATGCCCTGTTGCCACATCGTCATGCGGATGTCGTCGCCCCCAGCATCGGGACGTACCGTGAAATCCGCACGGATGTCCTTGTCCGTCCGCACCATCTGCTGGTCGTATATATAGGAATAAGCATACAGGTGTGCTCCGGCGAAACTCAGTTCCTCCGACGGCGCGAAGTCCAACGGACTGCCGTCGGCCGCCGTCACGCTCATCGTCTGCCCCAAATTATGGTAGAAATAATCGTGCATCTTGTCGCCGCCTTCATGCTTCCGGCTTCGGAATATATCCACATAATAACCGCCGCCATCCGTATCCACGATGCTCAACAGGCGTGTCTGGTCGGCCTGCGACTCCGGTTCACGGAAGTATGTCTCGGTATAACAGACTCCCCTGAAGTAATTCTCCGATGCCAAGTTCCGTTCTTCGGCCGTAGACGGCTGGGGATAACTGTGCAACAGTTTGAACGCATGGTTGCTCTTCATCACGGGATAAGAAGAAATGCCGTCCACACAAACCGTATTGTGACTGGGGAACTGGCTGTAATACTCCAGATAGTCTAGACCGGAATACAAGGACTGCCCGATGCCCGCGTCAGGCCCCAACGTCAGCCCCTTCCCATAGAATTCCACCGACAAGCCGTTGGCATGCTGATGGTTGCCCTCGCTGCCGTTCAACGAATACATCAGGCTCCGCCCGGCATCCATGCCGTTGCGCTGCACCAACCAACTGACCTTCGGCACGTAAAAGGTCGGACTGACATACGTTTCTATGTCACCGGCCACAATCGTCGTGTCTATCGTCAAATCCTCTTGCGGATAGAGGTTCATCAGGTTCCCGCCGGTCCTGGGGCGGTCTTGCGCCGCAGCGAAGTCCGGTTCGAAACAACGCAACATGGCCGTGAACCGTTCCTCCTGCCTCCGCTTGCCATACCGCCGGGCATTCTTCACCATGCTGCCGAAGTAGCTCGTGCGCAATGGTCCGGGATGCGTATCCCCGAATCCTACAATCTTACGGTTGGGAAAGCAGTATTGTGGGGTGGCGGCCACGGCTTTTTCTATCACCGGGATTTCGCGGGTCAGGTCGCGCCCAAGGTACTTGTCGAACAGCAAGACAAAATCCGTATAATCATTGACCACGTTGCAACTGTATCCCGGGCATTCGTTCCAAATTCCCGTTCCTGCATCGAAACCGTAGTCGGCCAAAGTCTTCAGTCCCCACTGCCGCAAGGTGCTGTCCTGCGCCACGACATCGAAATAATATTCCCGTCCCTTTCCGTCTTCGTAAGCTTCATTTTCGTCCAGCACCAACGCGATGGCTAAGATAAAACGTGCCTGGATGATATTCCAATTATTATGGGGCACACCGTTCCGGACGATCACATCAGCCATTTTCTTCAGCGCACCGGCATAAACGGGCATGCAGTCCGCATAATGCCGTTCCATATAGGTATAAAGGAAGTCGTAGCATTCGGTAAGGAAGGGCACGATACCTTCATGGATGACTTCAAAAGATGTCATGCCGACCAACGTCTGTTGGTGGCCGTGGTTCAAGTCCCGGGGCAGGTCGCGGTAATAAATCCCCTGCAAATAAGTATCGAGCACTTTTGCTGCCATCCGGCCATACTTCTCTTCTCCCGTCAGCCACCACAGGTAGGCCGCATCGCGTGCGTGACGCATGATGTCTATGTTACCGCTCTCTATCTGCGTGCCTACTTTCTCGGGCCTTACCCATTCCAAAGGCTGCCCCGGCAAATTACGGTTTTTCATGTAAACGCCTTGTGTCTCGTCGGCATACGGCAAACGTTCTTCTATTCCCGGACGGGCGTACGCCGTGGCGGCAGCCCGTGCACCGCTGAACATGACCGTAGGCACCGGTGCCTTTTCTTCTCCCACATGGCTGAACCATTCACCACGGATATACACGTCCTTGGCTTGTGTTTTCCAATTCATATAAAGCCGCGAACTCAAATAGTCTTCCCCACGCTCCGCATACTTGTCCACATTTTGCCTCAAGGCTTCCACAACCTTGCGCGCCCAATCCTGTTCCTCTATCAGTTTCAAAGTAGCGGACTTCTCCGAAGGAGTCGTTACGACACACGGATGCCCTGCCTCTCTCCCATCCGGGACAGGGGTGGCCGACATTACGGCAAATTCCGTCCCGAGGCTCATGGCCACGAACATAAACCAATTTTTTCCCATAAGTTTCATTTATAATATTTGATTCTCATATAATATATACGAACGAACGTCACATTATACGCAATCAATACCACTCAATATTTGAACTATAGCTACTTTGTTTTTTCCATTTCAGCACGTCGGCCAGCTCCGAAGCGTTGGCTGAAAAGGTGAAATTATAGGAAGTATAAGGACTCAACACCACGCTTGCCGACATGGAAAAACAATGCAAGTCGCGTGAAACAGAGGCTGTTGTCATAGACAGACGATGATAGTTGAAGTCATATCCGGAGGAATAGGTCAGGTTCCATCCGTCAGAAATACGGATATTCCCCGAAAAGTTCAGCGTATGGGTCAGCTTATATGGGTAGCGCATCTTCTTCACGTCGATACGACCGCTCGTATTCTCTGACAACGTCACACCGTAAGATACGGTGAACGACCACGGCAACTGGAATTTCAGATAACCGTCCTCATCCACTTCGGCCTTTTGCGGCTCCTTTTTGGCTCCGGCCCGTTCCGACTTCTTACGTTCGGGGTCTATGTTCGTGTCGCCCACGTCCTCCTCATCCGTCTCGCCGTCTGTCTCTTCCACGGACTCCGCCCGGCCTTTTCCCCATCCGAAAAGCTTCCTGAAGGTCTCGTTGTTGAACGTATAAGACAGGTTCTGCGACATACCTTGAAAACGTCCGAAACGTCCATACGACCATTCCGTACGGTCGCCTACACGCACATTACCGTTTTCGTCGAACTCGTACGCATAAGTGGCAAACTGGGCGTTCATACTGAACGTGTAGTTCCAAGGAGTCTTGATACGCACCCTCATGGACAAATCGCTCCACGGCTGACGCTCGGCCGCCATGTTGTAGCTCAGGTTCGCTCCCAATTCGTCGATAAGGCTGACTTTCCGTACCGAATCGTTCTTCGTACGAACCTTCATCTCGATGTTATTGGAGATGTCCATCGACACGCTTCCGGTCTTACCCCGCCCCGGCACACCATAGAGGCTGCCGCTATAAGGAGAATAGCTCACCGTAGACACATTGCCGTCTTTATCCGTCTTCACGTACGAAGCATAATAGCCATAACGGGACGTACCGAAATCCGGTGCATAATTAAAGCTTACGGTCGGCGTGAAGACATGGCGGATGGTCTGTATCTTCTTACCGAACAGCGGCGTATAAAAACCGTAAAGTTTGGTCGTGGCCGATACGCTCATATCATAATTATACACGTTCTGGAATCCCCAGATCGTGTCGTTCACCTCACGCTGGTTTTCTTCATCCCATCCTTTCATGACCTTATGCGTATACATGCGGTCGGTAAACCTGAATTCCGGCGTGACATTGATATAGTTGAACAAACTGAACGTCGCACTGATGGGTACGTTATGGCGCATACCGTTACGCCAGTCCTTAATCAGGTTGGACTTGAACAGCAAGTCTTCTTTCGTATCTATGCTGTTGCTCAAGCTTCCGGTGTAGCTTAAAGCAATCTTTTCGTACCACTTTTCTTTCCCCGCAGCCTTCTTGCGCTTGAAAGGATAGAAACGCGCCAATGTAATATCAAGGCTCGGCAAAGTCATCGACAGGGAAGAATCCTGAATGCTTTGCGACAAGTTGAAGGAGCTGGAAAGCGTCAACCCTATCCGCTCGAAAGTTTTGGAATAAGCCACACTCGACGTACGCGTACTCTGCGTGTAGTTCTCCGGATTGTACATACTCGTCAGGTTGTTGCGCTCGTAGTTGGAGGTAGCGAAATTCACACTGGCAGAAAAACTTTGCGAAGGATTAGCCTTGGCATCCTGACGATGCGTCCACTGGATTTTGAAACTGGTGGACTTTGAATAATCCGGCATGTTCTTCTCTCCTTCCACCGTATTCTGATAACTCAGGAAGAAGTTGCCATTGAAGCGGTAACGCTTACGGTAATTGGATTGCGTACTCAGTCCCCACGAGCCTTTGGTATAAATCTCTCCGATAAGTTTCAAGTCTATCATATCGTTGATGGCGAAATAATATCCGCCATCGCGCAAATAAAACCCACGGATACTCTCATCGCCGAACGTGGGCATGATGAATCCTGAAGAATATTTCTTACTGAAGGGGAAGAAACCGTAAGGAATGGCCAACGGCAAAGGTACATCCTCCACCACCAGATAGGCCGGGCCGAAGACGACATCCTTTCCCGGACGTACTTTCGCACGGGTCAATGCCATGTAAAAATGAGGATGCTTGGCGTTACAGGTCGTATATTTCCCGTGACGCACGTACATCACGCCTTCCGCATCGCGTTTGGACTCCTCGCTAATCAGGAACCCATCGCCCTGTTGCGTGTACACATTATCGATAAAAGCCTTGCGAGTCTTGAAATTGTAACTGATACGTTCCGGCTCATATTGGTCGCTTCCTTGCTTGAATACCGGTTGGTTCTGCACTTTTCCGGTCGAGTCGGGACGCCCTACGGCATGCACGATGCTGCTGTCCATGTTCATCGTGATCCAATCGGCCTGCAACTCCAGATTGGTATAATTTACTTTACTGTTACCATACAAATTGGCATTTCCCAGTCCGGCCTCGAAAGTCACCGAGTCGGAAGCCGTATATTCTACAGGCTGGTCGAGCACCGACTTGCTCACCTTAGCGGTGTCTTCCGCCACCGAATCTGTCTGTACGCTGTCTGTGACCACCGCTCCGATGCTATCCGGTGCGGCAACCTTTTCCCGAACACTGTCAGGAACATGTCCGACACTGTCCGCTGCCATTTCACGCAAACCGGAAAGTATCGTATCTTTCAGTAAAGAATCCGCCGCTCTACTATCTTTTGCCAGACTATCGGACATTCCTCTTCCTATCTCAACGTAAGAAGACGAAAGCCCTCCGTTCAATCCGCCTTGCGCCAGCATACAGAATGAACTACCCACCAAAAGGAATATAGCTATTTTTGTTTTCAACCGAATTCAGTCTTGTTCTAAATCAGTAAGCGAATGCAAAATTACACAAAATCCGCTTAATGCCCGAGATTTTTCGGAAAAAGAATGACTAAAAAAGCAAAAAATAGCAGATTTGAGCTTTTGTTTTGAGTTTCAAGTGGTTGTGGCAGTCGTTGGCTTTTTGTGGCATTCGTGAGGAAATGCGAAAATGGCGGATTTGAGAAGTAGAAACGCTTTCAAGTCATTACCTCAAAGAAACGCTCTAATAAGCATTTTTAACGGCTTCGGTTTTTACTTCTCAATTCTGCACAGGTTGTGAATTTGCCATGCAACTCTCATGATTTAATTTTGCACAGAACAAAAAGCAAGGAATTATGAGAAGTACATTCAAGACAGTCTTCTATGTAAACGGAAGCAAGGAGAGAAACGGAATTGTCCCTATCATGGGACGAGTGACAATCAACGGAACTATCGCACAGTTCAGTTGCAAGCTGAGCGTGACCAAGGCGATATGGGATGCCAAGGGCAACAGAGCCAAAGGCAGAAGCAAGGAAGCCAATGAGGTGAACTTTGCGCTTGATAACATCAAGGCTCAAATCGCTAAGCATTACCAACGGCTTTCCGACCGTGAGGCGTTCGTTACCGCTGAAATGGTGAGAAACGCATATCAAGGCATAGGTACGGAGTATGAGACATTACTCAGAGCTTTTGACAAGGAGAACGCAGCCTTTGCCCAACGCGTGGGAAAAGACCGAGCTGTCCGAACCTACCGCAAGTATCTGACGGTAAGAAAGTACGTTGCCGAGTTCATCAAATTTCAGTACAAGCGCAGCGATATGTCCATGAATGAGCTTACCGAGGAGTTCATCCGTGATTTTTGTCTGTATTTGAAGAATGTCATTGGACTCACGCAATCTACCATTTGGATATACTCCATACCATTGAAGCATATCGTCACGGCAGCACACTACAACGGCAAGATACAGAGAAATCCGTTTGCCATGTACCACGTTGACCCAGACCACAAGGAGCGTGAGTTCTTGACAGAGGAAGAATTGGACATATTTGCAGGAATAGAGTTGGAAAATCCCAACTTTGCTTTTGCGAGAGACTTGTTTATGTTTGGTTGTTGGACAGGTATCTCTTTCGTTGACATCAAGAATCTTACAGAGGACAATGTTGCCATTATAAGTGGGTCTCCATGGATAGTTTCTCAGCGTCAAAAGACAGGCGTACCATTCAAAATTAAACTGATAGATGCAGCCATACAGATAATTGAACGTTACAAGCCATTGAGAAAAGATATGCACTTGTTTAATATTGGCTCACTTGACATGGTAAACAAGCGTATAAAGAAAGTGGCAAAAATGTGTGGCATCAAGAAGCGAATTTCATTTCATGTCTCCCGGCATTCGTTCGCAGTTTTGGCTTTAAACTACGGTATGCCGATAGAGAGTGTAAGCAAGATACTGGGACATACGGACATCGCCACAACACAAATTTACGCAAAGGTGACAAGTACTAAATTGGAGCATGACATATCAGCTTTTGAAAGTCGAATCAAGGGGCATATGCCGACAATGGGGGGAATGGCATGAAAAGGACTGTAATCACCGTGGACGGAAATGGAATGTTATCCATTCCGTCCAACTTGCAAGACTTGTGGATGAGTGAGGGTGAATTGGTTGATATGCTTCATGTCACCGCCATGAAACTCCATGCTGTGATAAGGTCAATATACAAGGATGGTTTATTGACGGTGTCGGAAGTCCAACAGAAACAGGAAACTTCCAATGGCATTTGGCAAACGTTGTATGGCTTTCCGATGATTGTTGCCCTTTGCTTCCGTATAAACTCATACGGGGCAGCTCGGTTTCGTGCCACCATCTTCAAGAGATTGTACGGGGCAAAAGAGAAAAGTAGTGTCATTATCCTACAACTCAATAGAAGAACAACCGCCTTTAGTTGAATGTCCTCTTACTTGTTTGTTGGCTTGGCGCTGTCGTACTGTCGTGAATAAGTACTGAAGCATAAGCATGACATTCTTACTTGTAGGGGGATGAGTTCTGTTCATAAAAATGACGGACAAAACACCCCTTATTTTTGTTGAATTGTTGAATATGATGAAAGAAGTATTGAACATCAGGCATTTACGGCTCAACATATTCTCAACAAATCTCTCAACAAAAGAAAGATAATGTTGAAAAGAGAAAACCATGAACACCATTCCTTTCTTTCTTTTTTGCCCAGTAATTTGTTGTGTAGAGCTATTTGTTGAGAGTTTGTTGAGGGTATAAGTGGTTGGTTCTCATAAAGATAACACCTATCTTCAACAATTCAACGTTTTACATGCCCTCACTTGGTACGCTGTAAAATGTGCTTGTGGATTAATTGGCAACCGCTCTATTCTCCGAAATGGTTGCAGCAACGTTTCTTGGAGGCTTTGCGCCTCCAGCCACTTGGGCGAACCTCCGCAGTGTTTTAGCATGGCATTAGATTTATGCAGACTATACCGAGGACACACAGCACACTCGGCATAGTTCACAAAGGAAATCAACAACACACAACTGAAACACTTGGCAAGTTTCACACTGAAAATATCACCTTTTCCTTTGCAAACTCCATGTACAAAGTAGCTTGTGTCTGTGACCTTGTTCTTTCAATGTGGCAGCTTTGATGTTTGGCGTAAATTGAGAGAATTAAGGTCTGCAACCTTGGGCATGGAAAGCCGAAAGGCAAATATCTCGTCTTTTGTTCTTAGAGGAGGGAGCGAGGTTATGTTTTGGGAACCCCAAAACGCCTCGCTCCACCATGAGGGCGAAGAAATTTTGCTCCCAACGGTTGCAGAAAGTGAGTGTACCAACTGTAGGCAGTGCATAGAAATATGTAAATAGATTTGTCAGGTGTAGTTTATTCTTCCTTTATTTGCACAAAAGTATGTTTTGAGTGTTATAAAAAATAAAAAAATGCACTATTACGTTGATACTTTTGTATTTTTGCACTCAGTTATCTTGGACAGCAGAATTTGAAACACTGAAAATCCGTAATCTGTCTATATGTAAAATCTTTAAATTTGGATTATTATGACTAAGAAGTTTTGGTTAATAGCACTCATCGTAGCTTGCACTGTTGTATTTGGCAGTTGCGATAAGTCTGAGGAATTGAGTGTTGAGCAATGTAAGTTGGATATGAATCTATTCAACCAAACCTATACTGTTAATGATGAGGGGTGCTGTGTGCTAAAAGGGAGAAAGCCAATAGCAGCAGAAGAAATACAGAGTAAGGTCAAGGGCTATGGTTGGGAGAGTATTGCCACTTATGAGGTACAGGAAAACGGAAAGTTGAGCAAGGAGGAATTTTGGAAAGACAGATTTGGTGGCAGCCCTACACACTTTTGGTTTGAGACATCACAGCAAGCTTTTAGTTATTTTTATAGTGATGCCTTGCCAGCCTTTTGTTTCAGTCGTGTATCATGGACTTATGACATGGACAAAGGCTTCATACTGTTTGGCAGCAACAAGCAGACAACAGACAGCAGATACATGCAGATTCTTAAGCTTGACGAGTCGAATGGCAAGACCTTAATGTACACCATACAAAAATTGGGAGCGACGAGTGATGGCAGCAATGGTTACAAGTCTATATATGGCATGATTGTATATAAACGCATGACCGAAACCGATTTGGAAATGATGAAGAAAAGTTACACGTATGATACGGATATTGACCGTTCTGTTCCCGACAACTGCAAGTTTAAGATTAAGGCATACTATGCAGAAGACGACAAAGACAACACAGACCCTGTGTTTCAGACCTTCTGCCTTGTAACATTTGAGCTTACCGATGAATATGGTTTCAACTCTTCAGATAATGCCTATTACAACTACTACGATTCAATTACTTGGACGAGTGATTGTCGTGATATGCCAGATAGCTTTGGAATCATGGAACGTAAGACAAACTGTTTGAATACTTCCTATTGGTGGAGCACATACTTCTTCACGCCTCATGACAATACTATTGTCTATGCCAATGGCTATAAAGATGGCCGTATTGTCTATCAAGCCCGAAAGAGGCTCTATTTGGTGAATGATGGATTCTTTGGTTACGATTGGGATAACGTAAGGTATAATTCCAAGAACCCCGAACTAACAGAATATTGCTTGCTGGACAAGAGCCGTGAGTTTATCCTAACTCCACCTACTGCCTACAAAGAAGACATTACAAAACCGTATGCAGAGTTACGTATTGTACTGAAAGGAGCAAAAGACAAAAACGACAAGGAATATATGTTAGGCGTGCTTGAACGTGAAAGAGAAGGTCTGTTGAAGATTATGGACCAGTACTATGAAGCACATAGTACTATAAAAGAAACAGAAAAGGCTTCGCTGTGTAAAACGTTTAAGGCACTACCCGAAGATGCTGATATTAAAGCATATTGGCGTACAAAACATTCTCGCATGGTACTGATACTTAAAACTGACGGGGAAGACCCTATAAACAGTGAATACTATGTGCATGCGGAACCAATTAAATGATAAATAAGTTTAATGTGGACAACAATAGTCATAAGGCGAAGTTAATCTTTGTTTTATGACTATTGTTTTTTTGCACCAACATAGTGTGGTTTCATTTTTATTTTGTATTTTTGCAACTGTAAAGAGTTGTTAGGCAAAGCAAACATATGCATATTGCAGAAGTTGTGACTATTGCCAAATCATTACCTCTATTGAGGTTGAACACTTATAAATCGCTCATTTTAAGCTATTCAGCAGATTATAGAAGAATTTTCCGTAAAAAGTTCCATCCAACACCGAAAACGTCGTGCCCCGTCCTCGCCATACTTGCTTACGCTCTTCAACGCCTGTTCCGGTGTTTTTTCCCGGTCGGGATGGGATTTGGAATAAAATTTATCCGCATAACAGATGAGCTGTTCTTCCAAAGTCTCCGGATAATAATCCTGTACGGGTATTGGCAAGCCCTGCGCTACGACTTCTTCCTGTGAAAGCCCCGCGCCGGTATGACGCTCGCACACCCTGGCATGGAGCGGAAACCCTTCCGCACGCAACATCTCCGCCCCGAGATAACCGTGGCAAATATAAGGTGCGTCTCCCATACATAAAATACCGGGAGCATGGGTATGCAAAATGCCGATATCATGCAACAAAGCTGCTTCTTCCAAAAATGCCTTGTCCAAATCCAGTTCCGGATGGAGTGCTGCAATTTTCAGGCAACGGTCGGCCACCTGGCGGCTATGAATCCATAGAAGTTCCCTCAAACGGGGATTATCAGCGTAATATTTATCTATCAGGGCTATTGCATCCATTTTATTTCAGCTCGGATTAATCGCCACAAAAGTACGATAAAAAACAGTGTTTTCCTAAGAACTATCCTTAAAATACATAAAGGCGAACCCGGAACTCTCTCATCCGGGTCCACCCACCTTAACGCCAATCGTTTACGGAACGATTACTTTTTTCTTATATGTATTACCGTCTTTCGCCGTCAGAGAAACCACATAGATTCCTCGCGGAAGGACGAAATCTTCAGAAACTTTCAGCCCCTTGCGCCGTTCTAACACATATCCTTGCGTATGGTAAACCGAACAATCCCATCCTTCGGCCTGCACCACACGGATATGCCCTTCCGACACCGAGACTTTGATGCCGGACTCTACCCATGAGACATGGGTCGGCACCAATTTATGGCACCACAAAGACAAGGTGTCCACACGTGCGCCGTAAGCCAACGCATACAGTTTCCCGTTGGTTTCCGCCTCCATCTTCTGTTCCACCGCGCCTACGGACTGGCCTAAACGGTAAAGCCGTGTCCCGCTTTCGTCATAGATGTCCATCCGGCAAGGGGCATTCGCTCCCCAAACCAATGAGTCACCAGCCTGCGCCGTGACTTCGTAAGCGTAAATCCGGCCTTCTTCGGGTTGCACGACCATGGCCGAATCACCGTAAACCAAGGAACGGAAATCCAATGTCACCGGAACGTCATAGGCAAACGTGTCGGTACGCGCCTCTGTCCAACGTCCGGAGGTATCGCCGAAACGCATGCCGAATACCACGTCGTCCGGGCAATAGGCAGTACAAGTTTCCCAATCCACCGTGTAATCTTCCGGAACTTCATGCGGCACGACACCCTCTACGTCCACCCCAATATCATCCGCCGCAAAAGGATTGGCCGGGGTGACTTCCACCCGTGTGGTTTTTCCGTTGTTGAACCAATATTCATAGGCTTCTATACGGTTGTCGGCCAAAGAAGGTTCTGCCTTCACAAAATAACGGGAGAACGGTGCACTCCAACGCCCCGCCTCATCCCGGCTACGAAATGACACGCGATGAAGCCCGTAGGACAAATCCGACGTGGAAAGCTCCAGTTCCACCATGCTTCCTTCGGCCGTGCCTTCCACCCGTGCGGCATAATCGCCGTCTATCCAGCACTCATAGCTCCGCAGGGTATTGGAAGAATAATCCGGCCCGAGACATACAAAATTACGGGTCATTATCCCTGTCCAACGTCCGGCTTCGTCGGCAAAGCGGAGCATAAGACGGTGCACGCCCGGCACCAAGCCTGATACGGGAAGCTCCAAATCGAGACGGCCGTCGACCAAAGCGGCCTCCGCCCATTCGCCACCGTCTATGGCATATTCGCATGTGGCCATGCCGGTGCCGTCATACGCTTTTCCCAAACGGAGGAAATAACGGCAAAACGGACTGCTCCAACGCCCCTGCGCATCGCATGCACGGAAGTGAAAACGGTGTATGCCCGGACGCAAATCCGCCACATCTATCTCTATCCCCACGCTTCCTTGTGTCTGCTCCACGTACGTACGCTGTGTGTCGTTCCCGTCTGTCCAGTATTCATAACCAGCCATCTGTGCGGCAGCGGAAGCAGGGAAAAGCGAAAGGGCGGGAAGTAACCAATGATAGATTTTCATACGCACCTCCATTTCCCGTTAGTCTTCGGTTTGCGCCTCTACCGTCACGCTCACTTTCAGCTTGCCGTCGGCGGCCACCGTCGTGTCGATATGGCTTTCTTTGATTTGGGGTATGGAAGGCGTAGGGTTGTAAGGATAAGGACCACCGTAAAGTCCGACCTGCGTGCCGTCCGTCCCTACGTACTCTTCGGGATATTTCAGTTTGAATGTTTTCACGCCGTCCCATGCCAGATCGTTCATGCTTTCCTCGAAGATTCCGGCATATTTGCAGTTCACCCAGTTGCCAGCTCCTATTAGATTATATGGAGTATTATCTATAAAAACACAATTATTAGCCACTACACCACTCGAAATATTAGATGCCTTCACGATACTATTACCTAATGAAAGCCCAACCAAATTATTTTGATACAAAGAATTTATCAATGAGTGATCAACATTTACGGTACAATACTCTTTAGGAAAATCTATAACCGCGACATAACTGCCACAAATATAAAAATTTTGATGGTTGCACCAATTACCTGCACCGAATTGCACACCATCACAAACACTTTGCCGTAAAACAAAGTTCTCCGTACTGGATTCAAAAAGAAGAGGACGTTCAGAGCCACTTAACTGACATTTCACAATCTGAAAATCCCGAATCACACCTGAGCTTTGAAATAATACATAAGAAAGTTTAAGACCTTCTAATCGGATTCCATCAACTTTTACACCTTCCTTCACCATTTCACCGTCATCGTCCACTACATCCCGAGGTTTAAAATAAAGACCATCTTCAATAATTGTAGGATATATCCCGTTCTCCATGTCTGACACAAAACCATTCCCTACAACAGACAATGATTTTTGAAATTCATGATTAGAAAAAGAAAACACCCCCGCACTCAACGTAACCACGTCCCCGCTGTCCGCAGCAGCCGTGTAAGCTTCCTCCAAGGCCGTTTTACCGTAATACACACTCACCTCATCCCCGTGTTGAAGGGTTGCCATGAGGACATCCGTCCCTTGCTGCGCACGTCCCCAAAGAGCCACGCCGCAAGCCATCATCAAGAGAAAAAATTTCTTCATATTCTCCATCTTTTTTATTGCGTCCGTCAGCCATCCACCGGACTGTTTACAATCATTTTCAAGATTTAAAGAGGAGCGTGAGGCTGCTTGCCGGACTGCTTGCCACAATAGCGGAATCCCCATTCCGGTGAAAACGCAAACAGCCAAACAACAGCCTCACGCTTATGGATATACATGCCCGCATCCCCTGACGAAACAGGGAATGCAAGCACGGGTATATACATGAAGCGTGAGCATCTGTTGTATCACTTTGCGTTCTCATTTAGAATTTGGGGATTTTCTATTGCGACAAAGTAATTTCCAAAAAGACGCTCTCTTCTATTCTACCATCCCGACACTACGGGACTCGGGACAAAGATAGCGAAAGGTGAGCGCAGAGACAAACGAAAACAAAGTTTTCCGGTTTGCCTATGCCGAACCGCATCCTATCTTCGTGAAGACAAAGATATGAAATTTATTTGGACACCACAAAAGAAAAACCGGGACTTTTTCTGCAAGCCGCCAAAAAGGAAAACGGGGAACTTACTTTTTGTCATTTTGTCCACCGCGACCACCCGTGGTTTTCATATTCCGGTGTCCACCGCACAGCAGGCACAAACACGCGAATCTCGCACCTCATGCCATACCCCAAAAGACAGCTTTTTGCAGGAAAAACGACAAAACGACAGACGTGCCCCCTCCTCCTCCGGCCAAAAACCGTTGGACTGTAAGCCGTAAAGCATTCCTTGCGACATTTTGACACCCCGTACTTGTACATCCGAAATGCCCAAATAGAGATAAAAAACCCGCTTCAGGCCTGCTTTTCCCTTCCTGCAGCCCTCGAAAATATCGTTTTTACGAGTTTTCACATTCAATCGGCTGAGATTCGTCTTCCGCTTTCAGCCAAACGATTTTTATTTCGGCTCATAAAAATCATATTTTCTGCGGACATCCTGCCGCTACCAAGTGGAAAAAAGGGCATTTTTTAGCGGAAATCCATCCTATCTGCTCCTTTTTATAGCGAGTGAAAAGACTAAAAAACACTAATTAAGTAGCAAAAAGATTCATTTTTACCTAATTTTGCCGTCAAAATGATTATAACCCAACCCATAAAACCCCTCTGGAAATGCTCACATTCATCTCTTGTGCCAAAACCATGACGGAAAAAACGCCGACGGTGCTTCCCCCAGCCTCCTCTCCTCTGTTCATCGAAGAGGCACGTCATATCGCCTTGTCCATGACGGCCTATACGGCCGGAGAACTGGCCGGCATGCTACATGTCAACCCTCAAATCGCGGCACGCACCTGCCTGCAATTCCGCACATTCCATGACGAAGGGGCAGCCGGACTTCCGGCCTTATCGGCCTACACGGGCATGGTGTTCAGGCACATCGCGCCACAAGATTTCACGGCGGAAGACTGGGCATACGCCCAAAGCCACCTGTTCATCACCTCATTTCTCTACGGGCTGTTGAGACCGGCCGACCGCATCCGGAACTACCGGCTGGAAGGGCACGTGCGACTGCCGGAGGAAGAAGACCGTACCCTGTTCGCCTATTGGCGCGCACGCCTGACGGACGTCTTCATTTCGGCCATACGGCAACAAGGGGGCATATTGGTGAATCTGGCCAGTGCGGAAATGAAAAACTTGTTCGACTGGACACGCGTCACCCGGGAAGTACGGGTGGTTACCCCGGATTTTTATACTTACAAAGGCGGACGGTTGTCCACCGTAGTGGTCTATGCCAAGATGTGCCGGGGCGAAATGACACGTTTCATCCTAAAGAACCGAATTGAAAATCCCGAAGATTTGAAAACCTTCGAATGGGAAGGCTATCGTTTCAATCCCCGTGAAAGCCACGATGACCATTGGGTTTTCACGCCCGGAACATAACCACGTACCCGCATCTCCCGGCAAAACCCGCTCCACCCCTCACGAGGCCATAAAAAACACGCCCGCCGGAGTCATATCCGACGGGCGCACCTATCAACACATTTTATCGAGATCAAGCCTCACGGCAAGCCTTCACAGTCTCTACCAGACGCTCGAAATCTTCAGGATATACGTCGCCGATGTTCCCGATACGGAAAGTGTCGGCCTGGGAAATCTTGCCCGGATATATCACGAAGCCTTTCGCTTTCAACTCGGCATAGAAAGCCTTGAAGTCGAAATCCTTCTCAGGATAAAGGAACGAAGTGATGACCGGCGACTGTACGGCTGCCGGCAACAATGCCTTGAAGCCGAGCGACTCCATGCCTTTTACCAATACTTCGTGGTTCTTGCAGTAACGGGCATAACGGGCTGCCACTCCCCCTTCGGCCTTCAGCTCTTCCATAGCTTCCTTGAAGGCGCGTACCACGTGGGTAGGCGAGGTGAAACGCCACTTGCCATGCCCTTTTTCCATCGTCTCCCACTGGTCGTAGATGTCGAGCGACAAAGAACGCGACACGCCCTTGCAAGCCATCAGTTCACTGCGGCGGGCGATGATAAAGCCGAAACCGGGTACGCCCTGGATACATTTGTTCGCACTGCTGATGAGGAAATCGATGCCGAGTTCCTGCACATCCAAAGGCACACCGCCGAAACTGCTCATCGCATCCACAATCAGTTTCTTGCCATGCGCCTTGACCACACGGGCCAATTCCGGCAGCGGGTTCAGGATACCCGTAGTCGTCTCGCAGTGTACGAAAGCCACGTGGGTCACATCGCCGTGGCGCGACAAGTTCTTCTCCACCACTTCGGGGTCTACCTGCATGGTTTCCTCGAAAGCCACCATGTCGTAGGCAATGCCGTGGCGGTCGGCAATGACTCCCATGCGGTTGCCGTAGGCACCGTTGCTGAAGATAAGCAGTTTGTCACCCGGTCTGAGGGCACTGCCCAACACGGCTTCCACACAATAGGTACCGCTACCCTGCATCAGCACGGAAGTGTACTCTTCCGGATGTTTCGTGGCCATCTCCACCAACGATTTGCGGATTTCTTCCACGATTCCCACATTATAATCTTCATCCCAAGTGCACCAGTCACTCAGCATGGCTTCTTTTACGGTTTCCGAAGTGGTCAACGGACCAGGCGTCAACAAAAGATAAGGTCTCATATTCTTGTTTTTATAAATTATTGATTCATTTTCTGATTTATCGTCTCGATTATTGCCGGAAGTTCCGTAATGTCGTCCACTACATAGTGGGCACCGGCTTCCAACATGCGGCGGCGCACTTCGGCCTTGCGTGCGTCCAATTCACCGGCCGGCATGGCTGCGACCTCTTCCTGCGTGAGAGCCAGTTCGTTGCTTCCCATAACCACACCCACGGTCCACACTTTGGCGTTCACGCCTTCTTTGATGTCGGCTATCGTGTCTCCGTACTTCAACACGCAATCCACCGACGGTACGGCCAAATCTATCATATTCCGGTAGACCATATAAGGATAAGGACGTCCGGCAGGCAGATGGTCCGAAGTCACGCAGTTGTCCACTTTGTAACCGGCTTTTTCCGCAGCCGGAATCACGATGTCCATCATCTTGTCGGTATATCCGGTAGTGGAGCCTATCTTGATACCGGCCCTGCGCAATGCCTCTACGGTAGCCACCACGCCGGGTATCGGTTCGGAATAATTCTCCAAGGTGTCAAACAACACGCGCTGAAAAGCCACGTAACGGGCCTGCACGTCCTCATCGGTGTAGTCGCGACCGAACTTCTCGCGGAAAGCAGCCTTGACCCGGTCGATGTTGAACAGGGCACGGATTTCCTCAATCTTGGTCAGCCCCATGTAAGCACGGGTCTCCGCAGCCGTCACCGGCACGCCGATCTCGTTGAAACTCTCGATGAAAGCCGCCACGGGGGCAAAGCAACCGTAATCCACAGCCGTACCGGCCCAATCTAAAATGATGCACTCAATTTTTTTCATGTTTCTATGTTTGAACTAATGGTTTATCTGTTTTTAATCACTTCCGGAGAAAGGGCATACCCCTCGCCCTCGCAAGGGAACGGCGCAGAGGGGGTATAGACGAAATTCTTCGGGCCACGGTGGCGTTCCCGGCGGTAACGCCATACGATGTAAGCCGCAGAGCAGGCAAAAGACACACTGCAAATGATGCCCACATAACTGCACGCAAAGTTATAAAATTGCAACCAGTTGACATCGGGATTGAAACATTCCTTGAACACCAGAACCAACACCGTACCCATGTAACCGATGAAATCCAGCGTGATAATGAAGAAGCCCACGTTGCCTTTTATCCTGAAACAAGCGATGAAACGCTCGAAGAAAAGAGTCTGGAAACTCAAATAGACGGTATAGAGGCACAGACTCTGCAGGAAAAGCCAAAGCGTGACGGGCAAATTCCAAGCCTCGTAATTGAAGGCCACACTGCTCAACACGGCACAGCCGCAAGTAACCAAGGCCAACAAAAGACAGAGAACCTTGACGTTGCTCTTCACCATCGACATGGCCGCGAACAGTATGAGGATCACCAAAGTGACCGTAGCGTCGATCTTGGCAAAAGCCCATGAAGACAAACCGGCCGCCTTTACGTCGATGATTTTCACGAGGAAGTCTTCTTTAAGGTCTTGCAACACGGTAATGAACAGGTTGGCAAAGAAGAGCATCAGCAACACGGGCATGAAACTCTTGAATACGGCCGAACGTCCCTTGCGGTCGAGAGCCACACGCTCCGTGCGCAATTCCATGTCGGCCTTCGTAGGATGCGGAAGCCGGGTCATCGCCCATCCCAACAAAGAAAGCAACGGGAAAGCAAACGCACCGATGAACGCGGGCATCCAGAATTCGCTGACATGAAGCCCGTTCATCACGAAAAGCCCCAACGACTTGGCCGTACCGGAACTGATGGCGATACTCAAACCCATCAGACTGGCCAATAAATCCGTCACCCGCCGGCCTTCTAAGAAACTGAATATCACACCCCACATGCAACCCAACGACAGCCCGTTGAAGAACAAGGCAAAGACATTATAAGGACGGGGCAACGCTCCGAACAACACCAAAGACAATTCGGCCACAGCCACAGAGGCGATAATGAACTTCAGCCGGTTCTCTTTTTTCATCTCCGAAATCACCTTGATACCGATGAGTTTGGAGAGGAAATAACCCGCAATCTGCACGATGCTCGTAGCCGTCTTATAGTCCATTCCGAAAAAATCAAGCCCGTCGAACGTGGCTGCCGTGAAAGGCTTGCGAAGTGCATATACCAATGAATAAGACAACAAAGCCGCACCGCCGGCCCACAAGATGAACAATACGTCCGAGAGTGCCTTTTTCTGATTTGCCTTCAATTCCATAATCTCCATTTTTCTATCGTTTCTTGGTTTTCGACGGCAAAGTTATCATGTATTCCCAAACGGAAAAATGAAATTCCATTATTAATAACTTTCATGTAATCAACGAATTGTTATGTAACATTAATGAAACATTCATGCAACAGAACTATAACATGAATGTATTTACTTTGCAGTCGGTAATACAATATAAAAGGTGCAATGAACGAACTTTTTGAGATTTACAAACGCATAGAATACTTAAGAAACAACGGAGTGAAGATGAAAGAAATTGCCGACCATACCCAAATGGCGGCCAGCGTGCTTTCTTCGCTCTACTCCAGCGTACTGCCGACCTTTATCGGTGAAGTAAAGAAAGGCATTGCCGAGGAAGAGGCTTTGGACTATGCCCTCTCGCAAGTGAACAACGTATCCAAGAAACGGCTGCTCGGGAATCTGGAAGACATGAAAGAAAGGCTTTTTGAACTGGAACCGCCACAAGGCGGAGAAAAGAGAAAAAGCCCTTTTTGGGACATGATGGCCAGGGAATCGCAGGTTTCCGCACAGGAGGCCTATAATTACAGCGGCATTTATATCAGCTACAGTCTCTCGTCGGCTGCCGACGCCCTGAAAGTGGAACCTTACCTCATCACGGCTTCCGAAAACAACGAATACGTACGGGTGGTACACATGAGTGCCTACAACACCACCCATTCCGGCGTAGGGCTTTTCAACAATCACACGAGTTCCTACATCCTGTTTAATGAGCGTGAGAGTCCGGAACTGGCTCTTTTTACCATCTACCTGCAACTCCCCATGTACGACTTTCCTAAAATGCTGAAGGGGCTTTACCTATGTCTCGACTACAACCGTAACCCGATAGCACGCCGGATTCTCTTCGTCAAGCATTCCGACAGCACGGATATGGACGATTTCCTGGCGCTGAAAGGCGAAATCATTCCCAAAGAACAAATACCGGACGACCTCCTACCTTATTATAATTATACGTGCCAACCGGGAGATTTCATCAAGACTTGTACCGTCCCGTCCCCTTCATTGGATACCCAAGACCTGGAACGGGAAAAAAAGATGCTGGAACTCTGAAAAACAAAAGCCGCGCTTCTGCCCCCGACGGACAAAAGCGCGGCTTCTTCTATCTTATATCTTATTTATACTCCTGCCAACTCTTTATCTGGATCTGTTCCATATCCATCTGACAGAACGCCTCGATGAACGCCTTGGCCAAACGGGCATTCGTCATCAACGGTATGTTGTGGTCGATAGCGTCGCGACGGATACGGTAACCGTTCGTCAGTTCACGCTTGGTCTGGTCTTTAGGGATATTGACAATCAAATCGAACTTATGCTGGGCTATCATCGTCAACACGTTGTTCTCGGCAGCCGTATGCTCGTCGGGCCAATGCACGGCTATCGCTTTCACTCCGTTGTCATTCAAGAAACGAGCCGTGCCCTCCGTGGCATAGATGTCATAACCCTTGGCGGCCAGCATGCGGCTGGGTTCCAGAAGGTCTACTTTAGACTGTACCGCGCCGGACGAAAGCATCACCGCTTTCTTCGGCACACCGTAACCCGTAGCAATCAAGGCATTCAGCAAGGCCTCATTGAAATCGTCCCCCAAACAACCGACTTCGCCGGTGGAAGACATGTCCACACCCAACACGGGGTCGGCATTCTGCAAACGGGCAAACGAGAACTGCGAAGCTTTCACGCCGATACGGTCGATGTCGAACACCGACTTGTCGGGACGATCGTACGGTGCATCCAACATGATACGTGTGGCGGTCTCGATGAAGTTACGCTTCAACACCTTCGACACGAAGGGGAAACTGCGGGAAGCACGGAGGTTACACTCGATGACCTTGATTTGATTTCCCTTAGCCAAATACTGGATATTGAAGGGACCGGAAATGTTCAACTCACGGGCAATGCGGCTACTGATTTTCTTGATGGCACGCATGGTTGAGAAATACAAGTGCTGAGCCGGGAACACCAATGTGGCATCGCCCGAATGCACACCGGCGTATTCGATATGTTCCGAGATGGCGTATTCCACCACTTCTCCGTTCTGTGCCACGGCGTCGAACTCCACTTCCTTCGTTTCCTGCATGAATTGGGACACCACTACCGGATATTCTTTCGACACCTCACGAGCCATTTCCAAGAAACGGGTCAACTGTTCCTCATTGTGACATACGTTCATGGCCGCACCGGAAAGCACGTACGACGGACGAACCAATACAGGATAACCCACCTTGTCGATGAAAGCCTTCATGTCGTCCAAGCTGGTCAGCTCCTGCCAAGCCGGTTGGTCGATGCCGAGACGGTCGAGCATGGCCGAGAACTTGTTGCGGTTCTCCGCACGGTCGATAGACACAGGAGACGTGCCCAGGATGTGTACCGACTGACGATGGAGTTTCATGGCCAAGTTGTTCGGTATCTGTCCGCCCACGGACACGATGACACCGCCCGGCTGCTCCAAGTCGATCACGTCGAGCACACGCTCGAAAGACAACTCATCGAAGTAGAGACGGTCGCACATGTCATAGTCCGTCGAAACCGTCTCTGGATTATAGTTGATCATGATGGACTTGTAACCCAACTTGCGTGCGGCCTGTACCGCGTTGACGGAGCACCAATCGAATTCCACCGAAGAACCGATACGGTAGGCACCGGAACCTAACACGATGACAGACTTGTCATTCTTGTAATAATTGACATCGTAGCCGTCCGTGCCGTATGTCATGTAAAGGTAGTTCGTCAGTTCCGGATGTTCGGATGCCACCGTGTTGATGCGCTTCACAGCCGGTAAGATGCCCAATTGCTTACGGTACTGGCGCACCTGAAGGTTTTCCTTCTCCATATTGGTGCCTTCCGGCTTGAGCACAAAACGTGCAATCTGGAAATCGGAGAAGCCCAACCGCTTGGCCTCACGCAACAACTCAGGAGCAACGGACTCCAACGTATCATGTCCCTCCAGTTCTTTCTTCATGTCGACAATGTTCTTCAACTTGCCGATGAACCACGGGTCTATCTTCGTCAACTCATAAATACGCTGTATGGTATACCCTTCTTCCAAAGCTTGTGCCATGGCGAAAATACGCAAATCCGTCGGGTTGGAGAGCTCTTCGTCCAGTTGTTCGAAATGCACGTGGTCATTGCCCACAAAACCGTGCATCCCCTGGCCTATCATACGCAAACCCTTCTGGATAATCTCTTCGAACGAGCGGCCGATAGACATGATTTCGCCTACCGATTTCATGCTCGAACCGATGTGACGCGACACGCCCTCGAATTTCGTCAAGTCCCAACGTGGTATCTTGCAAATCAGATAGTCCAGCGAAGGAGCCACGTATGCTGAGTTGGGCGTCCCCATCTCGCCTATCTGATCCAACGTGTACCCCAAGGCAATCTTGGCAGCCACAAAGGCCAACGGATAACCGGTGGCCTTGGAAGCCAACGCCGAAGAACGGCTCAGGCGGGCATTTACTTCAATGACACGGTAATCGTTAGTCTCGGCATTGAAAGCATATTGGATGTTGCACTCGCCTACGATTCCCAAATGACGAATACATTTCTTAGACAAATCCTGCAACATCGTCACTTGTTCTTCCGTCAGCGAACAAGTCGGCGCCACTACGATGGACTCGCCCGTATGGATACCCAACGGGTCGAAGTTTTCCATGCTGGCTACGGTGAAACAATGGTCGTTCGCATCACGGATGACCTCGAACTCGATTTCTTTCCAGCCTTTCAAGGATTCTTCCACCAAAACCTGCGGTGCGAAGGTAAAAGCACTGCCGGCCAATTCGATGAAACGTTCCTCGTCCGGACAGATGCCGCTGCCCAAACCGCCTAATGCGTATGCAGAACGTATCATGACCGGATAACCGATTTCACGCGCTGCGGCCAAGGCGTCTTCCATATTCTCTACCGCCTTGCTGACAGGAGTCTTCATCGGAATCTCATCGAGTTTCTTCACGAAAAGGTCACGGTCTTCCGTGTACATGATGGCTTCTACCGAAGTACCCAACACTTCCACGCCGTATTCCTTCAACACTCCGTTACGATACAGTTCCGTTCCGCAGTTCAGCGCCGTCTGGCCTCCGAATGCAAGCAAAATGCCGTCGGGACGTTCTTTTTTAATGATTTCCGTCACAAAATAAGGAGTGACCGGCAAGAAATAGACCTCATCGGCAATTCCTTCGGAAGTTTGAATGGTAGCGATGTTAGGGTTAACCAACACAGAACGGACACCTTCTTCGCGCAATGCTTTCAGTGCCTGTGAACCGGAATAATCGAATTCACCGGCCTGACCGATTTTCAACGCTCCGGAACCCAAAACCAAGACCTTTTTGAATTGTTTCTTCATCCTCTTTTCAGAATTATAGTTGTTTTACAATCACACGCTTTCGAGAGCCCCGCTTTACACAGAACCCCAAAATTGGGACAAAATTAAGCATTCTATTTTTTTTCTCCCAGAATTTCACGGGAAAATATCGACAAAGGGGGAAAAAATCAACGTTTCCGCTCCAACTCTTGTAAGTTCTCCAATTTTTTCTGTTCCAAAAACTCATAAATGCCACACAGGTGCTCACGCACCTTTCCATGACCAAATTCGTACACTTTACTAACCAATCCGTCCAAGAAGTCCCGGTCGTGGCTCACCACAATCAGCGTGCCGTCAAACGCCACCAAGGCTTGCTTCAAAATGTCCTTCGTCTTCAGGTCCAAATGATTGGTAGGTTCGTCCAATATCAACAGGTTGACCGGGTTGAGCAGGAGTTTGAGCAACGCCAGACGTGTACGTTCTCCCCCCGAAAGCACCTTCACCTTCTTGGTACTGTCCTCGCCCCCGAACATGAAAGCTCCCAACAAATCGCGCATCTTCGTGCGGATTTCCCCTTGGGCCACATCGTCTATCGTCTGGAACACGGTCAGTTCTCCATCCAACAACGAAGCCTGATTCTGGGCAAAATAACCGATTTGGACATTATGTCCCAACGTCAACGTGCCTTCGTGCTCTATCTCACCCATAATACATTTCACCAAAGTGGACTTACCCTCACCGTTACGTCCTACAAAAGCAATCTTGTTGCCCCGCTCTACCGTCAGGTTGACGCCGCCGAACACACGATGGTCGCCGTAACGCTTACCCACGTCCTCCATCGTCACCGGATAGTTCCCGCTACGGGGCGAAGGCGGAAACTTCAGCCTCAAAGCCGACGTATCTTCCTCGTCCACCTCGATAATCTGCAACTTTTCCAGCATCTTCACACGGCTCTGCACCTGCAACGTCTTACTGTATGTACCCTTGAAACGTTCGATATAGTCTTTGGTTTCCTGAATCATCTTCTGTTGCTCCTCGTACTGTTTCATTTGCTGTTCGCGCCGTTCCTTACGGAGTTCCAGATACTTGCTGTAATTGACTTTGTAATCGTAGATACGCCCCATCGTGACTTCTATCGTACGCGTCGTGATATTGTCCACAAACTTGCGGTCGTGGCTGATGACCACTACGGCACGGGCACTCTCCGTCAGAAAATGTTCCAACCACTGTATGCTCTCGATGTCCAAATGGTTGGTCGGCTCGTCCAACAGCAACACGTCAGGATCCTGCAACAACAATTTGGCCAACTCGATGCGCATGCGCCAACCTCCGCTGAAATCACTCGTAGGCCGCGTAAAGTCCGAACGCTCGAATCCTAATCCCAACAAGGCTTTTTCCACATCTTCTTCAAAATGGGTCAGGTCGATGGCATAGAACTTCTCGCTCATCGTGGCCACCTTCTCTATCAAAGCCATATAATCCTCGCTCTCATAGTCCGTACGGGTCGCCAGTTCATTATTCAGGACTTCTATTTCCCTTTCCATTTCCTTCAAGTGGGAAAAGGCCATCGAAGCCTCTTCAAATACCGTACGCCCGTCTTCCGTCATCAGATGCTGTGGCAGATAAGCTATCACACAATCCTTAGGAGCCGTGACACGTCCTCTCGTCGGTTGTCTCACCCCGGCCAATATTTTCAATAATGTACTCTTTCCTGCCCCGTTTTTTCCCATCAGGGCAATACGGTCTTTCTCGTTAATCTGAAAAGAAATATCGCTAAATAAAGTCGTTCCGCCGAATTCCACGGCCAGTCCGTCTACAGATACCATAAATTATTTTTGAATATGAATAAAAGCTTTCAATCTCTTCCGCTATGCGTAATCAGCATACGGATTTTCCGGTTCAAGTCGTCGCACCCCATCAATTCCTCTATCGTCAGGTGCATACGGTAATGCCAGTAGTTTCGCGGATTGGAAGGTACGTTAATACGTTCAAAATCCACATCGGGATAACGCAACCGTTCGTCTATCGACATCCAGTCCTGCCACGAAACCAAACAGAGCATCGAAGGAGAATAAAGATGACGTGCCACTACTTCTTCGCACAACCACCCCGGTATGGAAGCAGGAGCCTCCCCGTCTTTTTGCAACACCTCGTTGAAATATTGTTGCGTGCGCACGGCATCCTCTTCCCACCACCCGCGAAGGGTGGGCATATCATGGGTAAATATGGTGGCCACACTCCGGTAAGGATTTTCTTCCAACCGTCCGAATTTCAGCCCGAACTTCTTGGGCATGGTTTGAATCTCAAGCGTCAGGATGCGCAGATCGTCCATGACCCAAGGGACGCATTCCGGCACCATGCCCAAATCTTCGGCACACACCAGCATTTGAGTCGCTTCCACCAAGACGGGCAGTTTACGCATGGCCTGCCCGTACCAGAACTCGTTGTGCCGATGGTAATAATAATCTTCGTATAAGGCATCGAAAGCCCGTTTCTCTTCCTCGCTCAATGTCTGGTACAGATAATCGCACCGGGCCGAAATACGCGGATGATATTTGTCCGGCTGTTTCGGGTCGGGAATGAAGAGCACATTACTGATAAGCGCATACAACCCCTCACGCAAAGCCGCATCCTCGGCCGAAGACTTCCCGGCAAAAGCCGCTTCCACCTTACGTTGCGTGTCATACTCGGGCTTCAACGCATACCAATCCATGCCCAAAGCATCCAGATAAACGGCCTTCACTTCCTCGGCACGTTCACCGAACAGTTTATCCAATACCCAATCACTGATATTGGGATGGGTAAAATAATTTTTCCGGAACCGAAGCCCATAGCTCTCAATCTCTTCCACACTCATCGGAAGCGAAGGAGAGAAATGCCCCAGCAGACCATGTACCGAGTCGGACGGAATCTCCCATATCCGGAAGAATCCCAGCACGTGGTCGATACGATAGGCATTGAAATACTCGGCCATCTTACGGAAACGACGCACCCACCAACTGCAACCGTCCTCGAGCATGACCTCCCAGTTATAAGTAGGAAAGCCCCAGTTCTGGCCGTTGACCGAAAAATCATCGGGCGGCGCACCGGCCTGGCCATCCAGATTAAAGTAGTACGGATCCACCCAAGCCTCCACACTGTTGCGGCTGATGCCGATGGGGATGTCTCCCTTCAGAATGATACCCTTCGCACGGGCATAATCGGAAGCCGCCAACAACTGTTCATGCAAGCAGAACTGTACATAATAATAGTAAGAAACTTCCTCGTAGGCCGGAGCGGACGGACGGCAAAAAGCACGTACGTCTTCCGTCCTGTATTCCGCATACTCCGGCCACGCGTGGAAATCGGCCGTCCCGAAACGGTCGCGCAACACGCAAAACGCCGCATAGGGCACCAACCAATCTTCGTTCCGCTTGAAAAAAGCCGTAAAGCGTTCGGAGGACAGCATTTCTTTACCCTCACGACGGAACACGGCATGCAGATACTCTTGCTTCAAGGCACTTACCGCCTCGTAGTCCACTTGGGGCAAAGCATTCAAAGCCGCCCGCCGCTCTTCGTATTCCGCCATTTCCTTTTCGTCCGCAAGCTTCGGCAACTGGCGCAAATCGACATACTGGGGATGGAGCGCATAAATGGAAATACTATTATATGGATAAGAGTCCAGCCAATTCTTATGAATAGTCGTGTCGTACACGGGCAACAGTTGAATGACGCGCATCCGGGTAAGCACCGTCCAATCGACCATAGCTCTCAGGTCGCCGAAATCCCCCACCCCGCAACTGCCTTCGCTACGCAATGAAAAAACGGGTATGACCACACCGGCCGCTTTCCAACGGTTTCCCCGAATCCGCAACGGAGGATCCGAGATAACGACCACTTCGTCTTTTGCCACCCCGCTTATCGGCAGCACACGGTTTTCTCCGCCTTCCCACGCCACAAAATCGCCCGTCTTCGCATCGATGACGACATATTTATATTCCATGGGAAAAGTGACACCGGCCGCACTCAAGGTCACACTCCACTCGTACAGCCCCGTCTCTTTCATGCGGAACGCAAAGCCCGGATTCCACTCTCCCAACGCCGGTTGGTTACCAAGGAGAGCCAACGCCTGCCCTTCCTCAAGCTGAGGAGCACTCACCTTCAACATCAACGTACTGTTGAAATACGGCAGTCCTTCCGCCTCGGCCGTATGCGGACGGACACACTGCGTAAAAGCGGAAGTATAAAGATGAGATAAGAGAGGGACATCCTGCCAAGCATCCCGGAACAAATAAGTTTTAGTAATGTCGGCTCTGAAACGTCGAGGTACGAAGTCCCATTCCGTCCGGAACTTACGGCCTTCCTTATATACACTATAATGATAATGAAAAGATCGGATGCGCCCGTCTGTAATGAGCACTTCTGCTGTCCATCGGTGGCCGTCACGGGTTTCCATCGGATAAGTCTGTGTCTGGGTACGTCCCTTTGCATCGACCAACGTCAGGTACACCCTGACATCTTCCCCCCAATGCGTCAGATATTCTATCGAGAAATGCAGTTTCATAAATTTGTGGGTTTGCTCTTTAAAAGTATTCGTACAAAGATAAGAGATGAAGAGCGGAGAACAAAATAAAAACCTCTCTTTTTTACGTCACGAATTAGTTATTTTACGCCAAAAGGCATCTGCTTTTTGGCTTTTTCCCAAATACATACAATGAACCGCATCGCGAACCGTTAAATTTGCACATCACTTAAACATATTTTATTTTTATGAACCACAACCTATTGAAAAACCTATTTACCGCTCTTGCCTTGATGGCGGCCGCCAACCTGACGGCTGCGGATTGGGTTCGGAAAAAAGCTCCCATCATGAGCGAGTGGGGTGAAAAAATCAACCCCGACAAAGTATGGACCGAATATCCGCGTCCGCAAATGGAACGCAGCGAGTGGATGTCGCTCAACGGCCCTTGGGATTACTGTAAGAAGAAGTCGGTAGACCTTAGTTACAACCTATCGCCTACGGCGTTCAACCAAAAGATATTGGTGCCCTTTCCCATAGAGTCGGCCCTGTCCGGCATTATGGATACGAATTTCGAAGAAAACACACAGTCTACTTTCGTATATCAACGCACGTTCAAACTTCCCAAAGCCTATAAAGGCCGGCACATCCTGCTCCATTTCGGGGCGGTGGACTGGAAATGTGCCGTGTACGTCAACGGACAAAAAGCCGGAAGCCACAGCGGCGGCAGCGACCCGTTCTCCATGGACATCACACCTCTGCTTCGCGACGGAGAGGAACAGGAAATACAAGTGACGGTCACAGACCCCACGAACCATGGCGGGCAACCGTTGGGCAAGCAAACCCTCAAACCGGGCGGATGCTTCTACACTCCGGTAACGGGAATCTGGCAAACCGTATGGATTGAACCGGTTGACGCCGCACACGTCAGCAGCTACAACGTGACGTCGGACATCGATGCAGGAACCGTTTCGCTTACGGTCGAGTCCGCCAGCACGTCCGCCACGGCCGACATCATCGTCAAAGACGGACGGAAAACGGTGGCCACCCTGACCGGAATCCCCGTCAACTCGGCCCGCACGGTCAGCATACCGGATGCCAAATTATGGGCACCCGGTTCCCCCCACCTTTATGACATGGACATCCACCTGTATCATAACGGCACGCAAACCGACCGAGTGAAAGGATACTTCGGCATGCGTAAAATCAGCCGGGGTATGGTGGACGGTCATCCCTGCATGCTATTGAACAACAAACCGCTGTACCAATTCGGTGTGCTCGACCAAGGATGGTGGCCGGACGGCCTGCTCACTCCTCCTTCGGACGAAGGAATGCGCTACGACATAGAAGTCGTACAATCGTTGGGCATGAACATGATACGCAAACACATCAAGGTAGAACCCGCACGCTGGTACTATTACTGTGACAAGATGGGAATGCTCGTGTGGCAAGACATGCCGAGCAAGAGCTTCGACGAGAACGGCAGTATCGGCAGCCAGGAGTTTATCCGGCAGAACTTCTACGATGAGTGCACGCGCATCGTCAACACGCTGAAAAATCATCCTTGCATCGTCGTATGGGTAGCCTACAACGAAGGCTGGGGACAGTATGCTTCGGGCAACGACAGCCATACGCGCCGTGGCGTGGAGGCCATCCGCAAAGCCGACAACACACGCCTTATCAATGCGGCAAGCGGATGGGTGGACTTCGAGGCCGGCGACATCATCGACCAGCATAGTTATCCCGTGCCTTCGCTCCAAAGCAATCCGCTCAACGAACGGGTGGCCGTATGCGGGGAATACGGGGGCATCACCCTCAAAGTGGAGGGGCATCTGTGGAAAGGCAACGACATGGAATACACTTCCGTAGCGGACAGCAAGGCTTTGGCCGAAAGGTTCAATGCCTACACCGTCGCCTTGCAAGGATTGCAGGAACAAGGCATCTGGGCATCCGTATATACGCAGACGAGCGACGTGGAACAAGAACTGAACGGACTGCTTACTTACGACCGCAAGGTGTTCAAGATAGCCCCGGAAGAACAGGCTTCCGTACGCGAAGAAATCCTGCGCACCATCCACAACCGCTCACGCCAGACAGTAGTGGTCGACGCTGCAGACACATCGTCCGACGAGGTGTGGAGTTATACCACCGTTACGCCATCCGGCGATTGGTATGCCCCGTCGTTCGACGACAGCCGGTGGGACAAAGGACAGGCCGGTTTCGGTGCCGGCGGTCCGCCCAACACTTTCGTACGGAGCGCGTGGAACACATCCGATATTTACATACGCCGCCACTTCTCCATCGGCAACCTTTCGCAGGCACAGATCAACGCCTTGCAACTCTGGCTCTACCAAGACGACGACTGCGAAGTCTACCTTAACGGTGTCAAAGCATACGAAGTCAAAGGATGGACCACACGCTATGTGGCGCAACCCATCGCCCCGGAAGCGCTTGCCACGCTGAAACCGAACAGCGACAATGTCATGGCCATCCATGCCCACCAAGGCTACGGAGGCCAATACATCGACGCGGGCCTGCGCTACACAGAATATATCCCCGTTGAGGAATATTCCGTCGGCCCCATGCCCGAACGGCAATCCATGCCGGAGGTCAGGGCCACAGACAGCGTGTACCTCATGTCTTATTTCAAAGCCAGCGCACAGCACTTGTTCTATGCCTACAGCCGTGACGGAAAGACATGGACCGACATCAATGGCAGCCGCCCCGTTTTCAATGCTTACGACGACGAAGTCTGGCTGCGCGACCCTTATTTGCACCGTGTCACGCACAATGGTAAAACCAAATTCCATCTCATACATACTTGGGGCTGGGACCATCCTGCCCTGTTCCACTGGGAGTCCGACGACCTCATTCATTGGACAGCCGCCAACGGCGGTACACGTACCGACGACGGGAAAATCATGCTGATGGACGGACACGACGGCGGCCCCGTATCGCCTAACGCCTGGGCACCGGAATTCACTTACGACGGACAGACCGGCACGTTCTATCTCTACTGGTCCTCCCGCATCGGCGACAGGCAGGTGCATCATTACTGTACCACGAAAGATTGGCTCACTTTCTCCACTCCGGCTGTTTACTTCGACCCGGGCTTCACAGCCATCGATATGACCATCCTGAAAGAAGGGGACACATATTATGCCTACTACAAGGACGAACGGAACGGCGAGAAGACCATCCGCTGTGCCACGTCGAAGAGCCTCGACCCGCGCGTGCAGCGCTTCGAAGGTTCCACTCCGCTACTGCCGTCGCGCTACATAGAAGTCGAAGGCCCGGAAGTCTTTCCGGCCATAGGCGGCAAAGGATGGTTCCTTTATTTCGACAAGTTCAATGGCGACCGGGGAGTAAGCTATACCGGCTGTACCGATCCGTCGCAACACAAATGGTATCCTATACCTGACGACGAAATCCGGAATCCTACGGAAGTGAAACACGGCAGTGTGGAAATCATTTCTACCGCCGAACTGGAGAAGCTTCTGGAACATTTCAAATAAGCCTGAGACACCAACAGCCCCGCCTCTTTTCCGACAAAGAAGCGGGGCATTTCATTTCCTATCTAAAAAAACACGCATTTTATTTGTTTTTTCGGGCACAATGACTTATCTTTGTCATACAGAAAAAGGAGCCGCATCGGTTAGATTGGGATACTCATCAATTTATTTCAGAAAACCGAGAATGCTTCGCTCACTAATGGCGGGCCACGCCTTCGGGTAGCTTAATTGCCGGTGGATTACAAAGGTGACGGGCGCTCAAATCTTGTTAGCTCGGAGTTTTCATCACATCATCGGTGCGGCTTTTACCATAAAGGGGATACTTTTCAGAAAGTGTCCCCTATTTTTTACCCTTACCGTATCCGGACATTGACACTTTGACAAAAAGACAAAGCCATGTCCTCCAGAATCGCATATTTGAATCCACAACCCTGCCTGAAGGAAAATACGCGATTCTCGCCGCAGCAGGCCCAAGACGATATGTCACCTACAGCACCTCATTCCCTTACGTTATGACAGGCGTTTTTCTTCCATACGCCGCATATTTCTCCCGTTCGCGCAAGCCTAATACGTTTCCTGATGTACATTTTGTTTTTTCATCTTTGCTTCCGCAAAGCAACCGTTTAGAGAAAAAACGGCAACCCAAGTCGTTTTTTTAACGTATTTCCGCAAAGATTTCCGGCCATTTACAGACAACTCCGCACCCACATGCGGAGAAACATATTGCATACGACTGCAAACGAAAAATCAATCTCAGCCGAACGATTTGAATATATGCAAAGGAAAACGCATAAACAAGGCGAAAAACGAATAATTATGCAAAAGAATCATGTGGAATACCCCTGTTTTCTTATTTTTCGTCAACTCTAAAACTTGAAAAATCTGTCTTTTTGAAAGGAAACTGAATACAAACATAGACAATTTGACAGTAGCCTATCCACAAAAAACGCCCGTCCGGAAAGAAAACCATGGCATCGGACGGGCGGTTGAAACTTCAATCATGCGGCTCCTGCATCCCCGCAGTCTGTTCTACGAAATAACGCGGCCGCCGCTTTACCTCTTTGTATATCTTGCCCACATACTCCCCGATGATGCCCAAGGCCATCAGGATCGTTCCTCCGATGAACCACACGGAAACCAGAAGAGAAGTCCATCCCGGAATGGTATTGCCTTCTACATACACCACGATGCCATAGGCTATCGCTACCAAAGAAATGAGGATGAACAACAGGCCGAGCATGGAAATATAACGCAACGGGCGGACGGAAAAAGACGTGATGCCATCCAACGCAAAACTGAGCATCTTGCTGAAAGGATATTTCGACTCGCCGGCCATACGCTCCTTACGGTCGTAATACACCCGTGCCGAAGGATAACCCAGAGCCGACACCATCCCGCGCAAAAACAAATTCCGTTCGGGATAAGCCATCAAAGCCTGCAACGTGCGGCGGCTCATCAGGCGGAAATCGGCATGATTGTAAACGATGTCTCCTCCAAGGGCATTCATCAGCTTATAGAAAGCCTGGGCCGTATTTTTCTTGAAAAAAGTATCCGTCGTACGCTCCCGGCGCACGCCGTACACGATGTCGGCCCCGCCGCGCCAGGCATCCACCATCCCGACGATGGAACACACGTCGTCCTGCAAGTCGGCATCGATGGACACGGCTGCATCCGCATGGGATGCCGCCCACTCCAAACCGGCCCACAACGCCTGCTGATGACCGACATTGTGCGCCAGCTTCAGCCCGGTCACACTTGGATGTGTTTCGGAAAATCCCCGGATAAGTTCCCAAGTGCGGTCGCGCGAACCGTCGTCCACGTAGAGAATCTTCCCTTCGTCTATCTTCCCGTCCGAAAGCAATTCATCCACCACCGAAGAAAGCTGACGGGTCGTCTCGGCCAACACCTCTTCTTCATTATAACAAGGCACCACGATTACCAATTTCATTGTCTCACTCATTTTTAGATGTAAATACGAAACGTACCAATATGAAATTCACGGGAACGGTGATGGCGTAGACCGGAAGAGGAGCCCACACCTCATCTACCCCCGTCCAGAGAAAAAAGTTCAATAACCCGATTTGCAGCAGGTAGTTCACTGCGTGCGCCCCTCCCATGCCGAACAACTTGCGCCACGAGGGCGACGTGCCGAAGGTAAAATAAGACGTCAGGTAGAAGTTGGCCACGAACCCCAGCAGATAACCGACCGTAAAGGCCGCATTGGCCCCCATAATAAAATGCAGGAGGTAATAAAGGCCGTAGTGGAGCGCTGTGGCCAACACCCCGACCATACCGAAACGGACAAACGTGGCAAAGAGTTTCTTTCTCTGTATCATAAAGACATTTTAAGGTTCTGCCTGCTTCCGGCTGAAACGGTAAAGGACGTTATACCGCTTGTCGTCGCAACTACGGTGATTGGAGGCATACACTTCTTCCAACGAGAACTCCGCACCGTAACGTTCCAAAAACGGTGCCGCCATCTCGCCTCCCATAAATACGTATCCTTCCGCCGGGGGCGTGAAACAATCGAACGGCACCATCCGGTCGCCCAAATAGAAGTTGACCGTGAACGGATGCATGCGGTTCCCCTCCACCACATCGGTACGGAAGGAATACAACCTGCCTTCGGGCACGATGCGGCATACTTCCTCCGCCACGGCACGGTCTGACTTCACATTCAGGATGACGGGCTGGTACACCCCGTCGAGCGCAAAGAAGATGGAAAATATCACGGCAATAAAGGCGTAAATGATGCCGTTGTCGGCCGCATTACGCCGCTGGGCACGGAAATACCAACAAGCCGCCGCCACGGGAACCAGTACACCGAGGACGGCAAATACCGTCAAGGGAAAGTCCTCCAATGCGTGCATATAGGCTATGTTCTCCGCCGCATGCCGTCCGGCAAACAGGCAGTCGGGCACCCATCCCATACGGACCGCACCAAAAACCAACAGCAACAACACGGCCAATGAGGCCATGATACTGCCGAAAACGCGTAAGGCATTCAAATGACGATGGCGCAGATAAATGATATATTCTGCCAGGAAATAAGCAATAAATGGGTATATCGGCAACAGGTAGACACTACGTTTGCTCTTCGGAATGCAGTAGAACGTGAAAATAATGACGATGCACAACAACGAATACAGACGAGCATCGTCCATATTACGGATATAGGCCACGAAGCGCGACCACCACGTACGTACCCGTCCCTGCGGTTTCCGGTACCTCAAAAAGAACAAGGAGACAAGCCCCAGTAAAGTGTAGGGCGCGTAACCAGCCACCACCGTCATCACATTGTACCAGGCCGGATTCTCGTGCGCGGCATAGGTCATCTTTCCCAAAAAACGATAGACGTTCTCTTCCAACACAAGGTCAAGGAAATGGTCACCACCCTGCTGATAAGCTGCCCAATACCATACGGCCGGCAACACGCAGGCCAACACGGCTACCATCAGGAAAGAAAAGAAAATGCGCAGGAACTTCTGCCCCCTGATCCACAGGAATACGGCGGGGACCAGACAAGGCAGGACGATGCCTACCGGCCCTTTCGTCAGGGCCGCCGCACTCAAGCAGAGCACGGCCACCCAGGGCACGCCTTTCAGGTCTTTCTCTCCCCATTTATAAAGCTGGTACAACGCGATGACCATCATCGCCGTCAGCACCATGTCCACACGGCAAGCCACTCCGGCACGGTGTACCTCGAAATTGGTCAATGTGAGCAAGGCGGCAATAAAGGCCACTTCGGCACCGCGCCTTTTGGCATAGAACACATACCCGACCAGCACCATGGCCGACAAGGCCAAAGCCGAAGGCATGCGGGAGGTGTATTCGTTCACCGCACCGGCCACCGTAGAAATCGCTGCGATGCACCAATGGAAAAAAGGAGGCTTGAATGCCAACTCAACCCCATTGTTCACCGGCAGCACCCAGTTTCCCTGCTGCAACATGGAAAGAGCCACCACAGCTTCGCGCGGCTCTCCACGCGTATTGAAAAACGTCTGTCCCAAAAACAAAAAGAGGGATACGACACACAATGCTACCAACGGCCAAAAGTAACTTTTCTTATACATCTCCATCCAATCCGTTATGCCTTTTTAGCTGAAATCTTTTCCAATACATACACCAAAATAAAACCGATAAGCATCAGTACGACAGCCTCGGCCACCTCCGTATTCGGGGCGATATTATGCTCTATCATCACCTCATGACCGTCTGAAACTAATTTCTCTACTTCTTTCCAAGGCCACACTTTATTCAACGACCCCAGCATGAAACCGGAAAGGACAGACAAGGTAATATTACGGAAATTCTTCAAAGCGTATGACAAAACACGGGAAAAACTGGTGATCCCTAAGGCCGCACCGAAGGCAAAGACACCCAAAACGACCAGGTCTAACGTCTTCACCGCCTCCATGACATAAAAATATTTACCCAACAGTACCAATATAAAGCTGCCGGATATGCCGGGAAGTATCATCGCACAAATGGCAATGGCACCACAAAGGAATATAAACATAAGATTAGTGGACGTTTCTGCCGGAGTGGCCACCGTGATGTAGTATGCTATCACAGCACCACCCACAAAACCGGCCACGGTCTTCCAGTCCCATCCCTTGATGTCTTTGGTGACGAACCACGTGGAAGCCAGCACCAAACCAAAAAAGAAAGACCACACCAATACCGGCTCGTTAAGTAACAAATAAGTAATCAGCTTGGCCAGAGAAAACACGCTGATAGCGATGCCCAACAGCAAGGCAAACAGGAAATTTCCATTTACGGCCTTCCAGAAAGCCGCTATTTTTCCCGTAAACAACAGTTTCAGGGAGTGCATGTTAATACTTTTGATGGAATTGATAAGCTCATCATAAATACCGGCAATGAAAGCTATCGTCCCTCCGGAAACTCCGGGCACTACATCGGCCGCCCCCATAGCCATCCCTTTTAAAGTCAAAACAGCATAATCTTTAATTCTTCTTTCCATTGAAATCGCGATTTAATTCAACTGATGAATAAGTATAATATTTATTGATACAAAGTAAAACAAAAAAAGGTGTATTGACAAACAATACACCTTTTTATCTTGAAATCCGTTCAGATTTCCCCTCTTACTTTATTTTTGCTACCACAGCCTTGAATGCTTCAGGATGATTCATGGCCAGGTCGGCAAGCACCTTGCGGTTGATTTCGATACCGGCCTTGTGCAAAGCTCCCATCAACTGAGAGTATGACATCCCCTCCAGACGTGCGGCTGCGTTGATACGCTGAATCCACAAAGCACGGAAGTTACGCTTCTTGTTCTTACGGTCACGATAAGCGTAAGTCAAACCCTTCTCCCAAGTGTTCTTAGCTACGGTCCATACGTTCTTACGCGCACCAAAGTAACCTTTGGTCAAACCTAAAATTTTCTTTCTTCTTGCTCTTGAAGCAACATGATTTACTGATCTTGGCATAATTTTTAATCTTTTTGAATGTTAGCGCCATCCCCCTCTTCTGTGAGTCTGTTTACGGATGAACTTCAGGCTAAAGCATTCGGTTAATAACTTTGTTAATACGACCTACACTTTTAATTAACGCAGACAGAGGAGGTCACGAACCTGCTTCATGTTCTCAGTTACTACGATATCATCGTGAACCAAGTTTCTTTTCTGCTTCTTAGTCTTCTTTGTCAAGATATGACTGTGGAAAGCGTGATGTCTCTTAACTTTACCTGTTCCGGTAAGACGAAATCTCTTTTTGGCACCGGAATTAGTCTTTACTTTTGGCATTTTGTTTAATATTTAAGTTATTATTCAATGTGTGGCAACGCATATACCAAGGCGTTACGCACTTACTCTTCCCTTTTAATCAATCTTCGCCTTCCACGCGCGGCCCCTTATATTCTTTGGGAGCATTGGCTTTCGGTTGGCTCCGTTCCGCTTTCTGCACCGATGCCTCAGCCACAGGCTCAGCCTGTTTCTTGGCTTGCGCCTGCTTTTTCGGAGCGATGAAGATTGTCATGCGCTTCCCTTCAAGCACCGGCATCTGTTCCACCTTGCCGTATTCCTCCAAATCGTTGGCGAAACGAAGCAACAAGACTTCACCTTGTTCCTTGAAAAGAATGCTGCGACCCTTGAAAAACACATAGGCTTTCACCTTGTCTCCGTCTGAAAGGAACCCTTGCGCATGCTTCAGTTTGAAGTTATAGTCATGATCGTCCGTCTGGGGACCGAAGCGGATTTCCTTTACGTCTACCTTCACCTGTTTGGCCTTCATTTCTTTCTGGCGCTTCTTTTGTTGGTAGAGGAACTTGCTGTAGTCTATCAAACGACAAACAGGAGGAACTGCATTCGGGGAGATTTCCACGAGGTCTACGCCTTGTGCTTCCGCCATTTGCAGTGCCTTAGCCGTCGGCATAACCGTAGATTCCACATCATCGCCCACTATCCGGACTTCACGCACACGTATCTGTTCGTTGATACGATATTGCTGTTTTAAATTGTCTTTCTTCATTCAAAAATGTTGTTCTCTTCTGTTTTTATTTTCCGATTACGACTATTGAGTTTTAAAAATCGGGTGCAAATTTAATATTTATTTGTCATATTACGAACCTCTTCGTTGATTTTCTTTGCAAAATCTTCGAATTTCATGCTTCCCTGGTCGCCTTCGCCCTGCTTACGTACGGAAACCGTACCGTCGGCTGCTTCTTTTTCTCCCACAATCAGCATGTAAGGTATGCGCTTCATTTCGTTGTCACGTATCTTGCGTCCGATTTTCTCATTACGGTCGTCCACAATGGCACGCACGTCTTGTTCATCAAAATACGCGCAAAGTTTTTGAGCGTAATCGTTGAACTTCTCGGAAATCGGAAGGATAGCCACCTGGTCGGGTGTCAGCCACAAGGGGAAATGACCGGCCGTATGCTCGATAAGTACGGCACAGAAACGCTCCATGGAACCGAACGGTGCGCGATGTATCATCACCGGACGATGTTTCTGGTTGTCCTCGCCCGTGTATTCCAGTTTGAAACGTTCGGGCAAGTTGTAGTCCACCTGTATCGTACCCAACTGCCAACGGCGTCCGAGGGCATCTTTCACCATGAAGTCGAGCTTAGGACCGTAGAATGCAGCTTCGCCATATTCTACTTTGGCATTCAGGCCTTTCTCCTTGCAAGCTTCGATGATGGCATTTTCAGCTTCTTCCCAAACCTCGTCCGAACCGATATACTTCTCACGGTTGTTCGGGTCGCGCAAAGAAATCTGCGCCTCGAATGTATCGAAATTCAATGCACCGAAAATAATCTGGATAATCTCCATCACGCGGATGAACTCATCTTTCACCTGATCCGGACGACAGAAGATATGGGCGTCGTCTTGCGTAAACGAACGTACACGTGTCAGTCCGTGCAACTCTCCGCTCTGTTCATAACGGTACACCGTTCCGAATTCGGCGATTCGCAAGGGCAGGTCTTTATATGAACGCGGCTTCCAGGCATAAATCTCACAATGATGCGGACAGTTCATCGGCTTCAACATATACTCCTCGTCGGCCTCCGGCGTATGAATCGGTTGGAAAGAATCTTTCCCGTAGTGGGCATAATGTCCGGATGTCACATAAAGGTTCTTACCGCCGATATGAGGCGTCATCACCTGCTGGTAACCGTAACGCTTTTGAATCTTTTTCAGGAAATCTTCCAGACGCAAGCGCAAAGCCGTACCTTTCGGCAACCACATCGGCAATCCTTTCCCGACACGTTCGGAGAACATGAAAAGTTCCATTTCCTTTCCTATCTTACGATGGTCGCGCTTCTTGGCTTCTTCCAGCAACGTCAAATACTCGTCCAGCATCTTCTTTTTCGGGAAAGAAATGGCATATACGCGAGTCATCTGCGGACGCTTCTCGTCTCCGCGCCAATACGCTGACGATACAGCCGTCACTTTCACGGCTTTGATAACACCCGTATTCATCAAGTGCGGACCGCGACACAAGTCTGTGAAAGCTCCTTGGGTGTAAGTAGAGATATGCCCGTCTTCCAAGTCTTCTATCAATTCGTTCTTGTACGTCTGGCCGCGCTCACCGAAGAACTTCAAGGCATCGGCCTTGGAGATTTCAGCCCGTACGACCGGTTCTTTACGCTGTGCCAACTCCAACATCTTCTTTTCAATGTTGGCAAAGTCGCTTTCACGGATAACCGTACCCGCAGGAGGCATCACGTCGTAATAAAAGCCGTTTTCTATGGCCGGACCGATACCGAACTGCATACCCGGATAAAGTTCCTGCATAGCCTCAGCCATCAAGTGAGCGGAAGTATGCCAGAAAGCATGCTTTCCTTCCGCATCCTCCCACTTGTAAAGCACCACGGAAGCATCCTCGTTAATCGGACGATTCAGCTCGACAATCTCACCATTCACCCCGCAAGCCAGCACATCCTGTGCCAGTCTGGAAGAAATACTCTCAGCAATTTGTAAACCTGTCACACCGGCCTCGTATTCACGCACAGAGCCGTCAGGAAAAGTTATCTTTATCATAATTATACGTATTGTCCGTTTTCAAAGTTGCAAAAATAGTTATTTTTCATGAGACAGTGGCACAATCCATCAAAAAAGTGGCTGTTTTTTAGCTTATTCCACTTCGGTAGCAGCCTTGTCCCTATACCTCTTAATCAAATTATAAGCCTTATATAAGCCCATCTCGCCTGCCCGACTTAAATCGGGAATACCGGAAGCGTAGTCGCCCGAAAGGATATAAGCCACCCCTCGGTTGTAGTAGGCTTCGGCATAATCCGCATGAAGCTTAATGGCCTGTGTATAGGCCTTAATGGCTTCCGGCCATAACTTCAACTGCATGTATATATTACCTTTATTATAATAGCAGCCGGCAAAATCAGGCTCCTGGGCCAATATCCGGTCGCAATCGTCTAATGCAGCCTGATATTCGGAACGGGAAGCGTCGAACGTCCATTTCACCTCTCCAGCAGAAGGAACCTCTGACTTTTCCGCCATCCGAACCTCCTGATTTTTCATTCTAATCTGTACCCTCATATAATAAGCAAGCAAGTAAGAACTATCCAGCTCAATGGCACGGTCGGCATCGGCCAATGCTTTCTCGAAGTCTTGCACAAGATATTCATCTATGGAACGGGCCAAATATAATAATGTATTGTCCGGCTGCCGGGCAATCTTGTCGGAAAGGGCCTGAATGGAGGAAAAATGTTTTTGTATACGGGCTTCATCCAGTGACACTTCGTCGTGAGTCAATACCAGACGTGCCGGCAAGACACCCAAACGATTCAGACGTTCGAGTTCCTTATTGTACATCTTGCGTTGAAAATCGCTCTGCCCCGTATAATAAGTCAGAACCAAAGCCGGTTCCGGAGTCAATTCCGTCCTGCGGTTCTGCACTTTGCCGCGATATTCGCTTTCATACGTCGGCGATTCATCTTCCGAGGTATCAGCCTCCACCAGTTTGTTATAATCTTCCATCGTACGGTCGCTCACCTTTCGGGTCCGCTTCGTATTCTGCGGTTTCTTTCCACCGTAACGTTGATCCATCTGGGCTTTCAATACCTTGAATTCATCCAACTCGGCTCCTTTGGTATCGCCTATCTTCCGGCGCACCTCAGCCCGGAACTGATAACCGGTCCAGAAATTAGGAAACTCCTTGATGACGGCATTTATATCCCGGATAGCTCCCCGGTAATCTCCAGTATTGTTCAACATCAACGCACGGTTGAACAAGGCAATCATATTATCCGGTTCCAATTTCAGCACGAAATTGAAATCCTCGATGGCACGGTTGTCGTCGCCCACCTGCGCCCGAAGCAGACCACGGTTGAAATGACCGATATAATTGGCGGAGTCCATTTCCAGTGCCGTATCATAGTCCGTCATCGCCCCACGTAAATTACGCTGATGATAACGCGCCAATGCACGGTTGATGTAATGTCCGGCCTCACGAGGCATCTGCTGTATAGTCTTATCCAAAGCCTCTTCGGCCAACTTATATTCCTCCCGCCCGGCATAGACCGCCGCACGCATGCTCCAAGCCTGTCCCTCGTATGGATTGATTTCCAATGCCCGGTCTATACTCGCCATGGCTGCGGCTGTATCTTTTTGGGCGAAATAAGCCTGTGCCTTTAAAGTATATAGGGGGGCTTTTTGCGGCCAGTAGCCCAACATGCGGTCTATACATTCCACCGCCTTGTCGTACTCCTTGAGTTGCAAATAACATAAGGTCATATTATGCCATCCGCTCTCGTCCTTGGGTTCGATTTCAAGCAACTTCACGTAATCCGAAACGGCTTCTTCATAACGTTTCAGATTGATACGGCACAACCCTCGCAAACGATAATTATCGGGCAAAAAAGGATTGCGGTCTATAGCAGCCCCGCAATCCTCCTCAGCCCCGGTATAATCCTCTAAATAAAATTTGGCCAATCCACGGTAAAAATACGGCTCTGACAAATAAGGCTTGGCCGAAATCACCATATTGAAACGGCGTATGGAAAGTACATAATCCTCATAGTAGAGCGCATTACGCCCCATCAGCATCATCCGGTCGGTATTAATCTGTGCCATGGCCGACACGGAAAAAAGCCAAAAGAAAAGAAGATATACTTTCCGGCTCCCCTTCATTACTTTTTCGTCTTGACCTTATAAGCACAACGGAAATTTCCTTTCAGCAAATTTCCCAGTTTTCCTTTTACCATCTGTTTGCGCAGCATGGACAAATGGTCCACGAACATTTTCCCGTCAAGATGGTCGAACTCATGTTGCATGACACGGGCCAAATATCCTTCCACCCATTCGTCATGGGGCTGGAAATCCTCGTCCAAATAACTCACACGAATGCGTGTGGGACGACGCACAGGCTCGTGGATGCCCGGCAAACTCAAACACCCTTCTTCCATTGAATCCGTTTCCGTGTCATCGTACTCCAAAATATGAGGATTGATAAACGCATGCACAAATCCTTTATATTCGGGCAGGTCATCGGAAATCAAATCCAAATTAATCACCACCAAACGAATGGACAAGCCGATTTGGGGAGCTGCCAGCCCAATTCCCTCAGACCGCTCCAAAGTTTCGTACATATTATCTATCAAAGTTTTCAACTCCGGATAGTCCGGTGTAATATCTTCGGCCACCTTTCTCAACACGGGCTGACCAAAAGTATAAATTGGTAATACCATATTATTTTATATATTATTTTTTTTCAGCATCATACGGGATTCCATCCAACCTTGCAGGATAATCGTCGCACTGATTTCATCCACCAAGGCTTTGTTTTGCCGGGCTTTCTTCCTTAAACCTCCCTGCAACATAGCCTGATGAGCCAACACGGAAGTATAACGTTCATCGAAAAATTCAACCGGAATCTCCGGCAGGCGTTCATGCAAACACCGCACAAAAGAATTTATCCTGCCCATATTTTCAGAATCTTCCCCATTGGCTTGTTTCGGCTGTCCCACCACAATCCGCTCCACATGTTCCTGACGGACATAAGACACAATAAAATCCATGACAGACGACGTAGAAACCGTGGTCAACCCGTTTGCAATCAACTGCAACGGATCCGTCACTGCGACTCCCGTGCGTTTTTTCCCGTAATCAATAGCTAAAACCCTTCCCATATAGGTTGCAAAATTAATGAAAACAGACGAAACAAACGTCGGTATAAAAACAAATAATTCTTAATAATCAAAACAGACGTCTCTATACGACACACGGGAGCAAATGAAAACTCGCTCCCGTGTATCGTATAAACTATATATTATTCTAAATCTATCATTTAGACAAAAGCAGCCATGCGTCGGGATAAGTGCCGCGCAACGTATTACGCGACTGCACGGCAGCAGCCTTGTCATCGTAAGTAGAAGCCACCACACGATACATGTTCTTTGCTTCGTTGTATGCTATTTGCGCATTATAACCCGCATTCGACAATGTCTTCTGCAAACCTTCAGCATTGGCTTTCAGGCTGAAACTTCCGCAAACCACGCTATAAGCTTTCAGACCGTTTCCGGAAACCACTGTCACATTCTCACTCTGCACACGAACCGTATTCACGTCTGCGTTAGTGGCCGTGGAGGTTGTTGTCGAGGGAGTAACAGGCGTCACTTCCACCTGAGTGGTCGTCTGTGTCTGAGTCGGCTCCTGTTCCGTAGCCACAACCTGCTGCTGCTTTGCCTTTTCATACGCCTTTTTGTACGCGCTCTCGGAAGACTTACAAGAGGTCATTGCAAAAACCGCACTCAACCCAAGTCCCATCACAAAAAACTTTTTCATACTTCTTCTACTTATTTTTTTAATTAAATGATTCTCTTAAACCACACTGTAGATATTACCGGTATTTTCATGGCAAATAACATCCACATCGAAAGACAAAGGTACACATTATTTATATATGGTAAAAGGCCCGGCACAAAAAAAAGGTTAAATCAACAATGCAAAAAAAATAATCAAAAAAAAGTGATAAATATGAGGTTTATATCAAGAGAATTTATAACTTTGTAAATGTAATCAACTCAAATAAAATAGAAATAATATGAAAGCATTAAGTTTTTTAGCAGCATTCATTGGCGGCGCAGCCGTAGGTGCAGCAGTAGGAATTTTGTTTGCTCCGGAAAAAGGAACTGAAACTCGTGATAAAATAGCAGAAGCATTGCGTAAACGCGGCATCAAGCTCAATCGTAAAGAGATGGATTCTCTCGTAGACGAAATTGCAGATGAAATCAAATCCGCTGAAGAAGTGTAAATGACATTTTATGTTTTCTAACAGTAAAAACATAGAAAGTATAGGCAAGCTCTTGCTGGAATTTAAGAAATATCTTGAGCTCCAGAAAGAGTTTGTCAAATTGGATGCCACAGAAAAAATGACGGTCATCCTTTCGGCCATTTTGATTGTAACCGTCTTGTTATTATTAGGTTCTATCGTTTTACTCTTCCTCACCTTCGCATTAGCCTATTATTTAGGAGATGTATTAGGAAGCCTTTCACTCGGATTCGGCCTCATTTCCGCTTTCATCCTGCTACTGACCGTCATATTCTATTTAAACCGAAACCGCATGGTCATTCAGCCCATGGCACGTTTCATGACCAAACTAATCCTTACCAAAGAAGATGGCAGCAAATAAGATTCCTTCTCATCAAACCGAAGATGTTTTACAAGAAATCCGTACTCGTAAGGCTGAAGTAAAAAGCCAGATAAAAGAAAGTGCGGACTTCATTAAAACAACTACCCATAAACTATTCACTCCTCCCCCACAAGCCACATCCAAATTAGGCTCATTCATGAATATGGTAGACCAAGGATTAGCCGTATATGATGGTGTGATGATGGGAATGAGAGTAGCACGTAACATACGCCGGATTTTTGGAAAACGAAGATAATCGTTTGCCCCAAAAGCCGTTTCATAAAATAGCCGGTAAAAAACACTATTGCCAGTACAGGTATGACCCACCTCCTACACTGGGATTTTGTAAAAAGACCCTTCATCTTTCAGTTCGAGCACTAAAGCATTCATTATGTTAAGATTACAGGCTGAAAGATACTTCAGCCATCTTTCAGCCATGCTTCATTTCAATCTGCTGAGAACGAAAAATCGTTCGACTGAGATTGAAAAATCGTTTGGCTGAGAACTTTTTATCGTTTTCCGCCATGAAAGGAAGCTGAAAGGTGACCTTACTGCCTTTCATTCCGTAGTACGTTATGTGACAACTACTTACCGTATCACCTGAAAGATGAAGGGCATTTTGCAAAACTCATTGGAGGGAAGCATAAGAGGAATAAAATTTTTCCGGAAGGAACTGCATGGAATTAAGAATTATCGTGTAACTTTGCGTTGTTTTTAAACTCTACAAACAAAGATTACAATTATGATGAACGAATGGTTTGAATGCAAGGTAAGATACGAAAAAACATTAGAAAACGGCTTGGTCAAGAAAGTCACGGAACCCTATCTGGTAGATGCCCTGAGCTTCACTGAAGCCGAAAGACGTTTTATAGAAGAAATAGAACCGTTCATGTCCGGCGAATTTCAAGTGACAGACATCAAACGGGCCAAATACGCCGAATTGTTCGAAACGGACGAAGATGCGGCCGACCGTTGGTTCAAAGCCAAAGTGGCTTTCATCACCCTTGATGAAAAAAGCGGAGCGGAAAAGAAAAGCAACCAAAACATGCTGATACAAGCTTCGGATCTGCGCGATGCCGTAAAACGCCTTGACAAAGGTATGGAAGGCACCATGGCCGACTACGAAATCGCCTCTATTGCAGAAACGCCTATTATGGACGTGTTCCATTACAAAGCCGAAGCGGACGAGAAACCGGAATTTCCCGAAGCATAATCCCGTTTCATTGAAACCATAACGCCATGTCACAGATTCAGGACGAAATAAAACGTATCACGGCCTCGCTTCCCTGCGGTGTCCGGTTGGTGGCCGTGTCCAAATACCATCCCGAAAGCCACATCGAGGAGGCATACGCTGCCGGACAACGCGTCTTCGGCGAAAGCCATGTACAAGAGCTTCGCTGTAAATACGATAACCTCCCCAAAGACATCGAGTGGCACTTTATCGGACACTTGCAAACCAATAAAGTGAAGTATATCGCTCCATACGTAGCCATGATACATGCAGTAGATTCCATGAAACTACTTCTTGAGATAGATAAACAAGGAGAAAAGTCCGGACGGGTGATACCCTGTCTGCTTCAACTTCACGTAGCCAAGGAAGAAACCAAATTCGGTTTCACACCGGACGAATGCCGCACGTTGATAGCGGATGAAGAATGGAAAAAGCTGGCACACGTCCAAATTTGCGGCTTGATGTGCATGGCTTCCAATACGGACGATATGGCACAAGTGCGATCTGAATTCCATCTGGCTTATGCACTGTTCAAGGAACTGAAAACCGGAACCTTTGCAAATGCTCCCTATTTCAAAGAATGTTCATGGGGCATGAGCCATGATTATCCCATTGCAATAGAGGAAGGTAGTACGCTTATCCGCGTGGGAAGTAAAATATTTGGTGAAAGAGTGTATTAAAAGCATATTATTCTTGCTTTAATCGTTTTTTCTCCTTAGTTTTGCACAAAATAAAAAGAATTGTGCAATGGAAAAACTTAGTTTTAACGAACAAATAGAACAAAGCATCAAGGACAACTGGGATCTTGATGCTTTGTCTGATTATAAAGGAGAAACCTTTCAATATAAAGATATAGCCCGAATCATAGAGAAACTTCACATTATCTTTGAATACAGCAACGTAAAACCGGGAGACAAGATAGCCCTTTGCGGACGGAACAGTGCCCATTGGGGAGCCGTATTTTTTGCGACGCTGACATACGGGGCTGTGGCCGTGCCTATCTTACACGAGTTCAAAGCCGATCAGGTTCATAACATTGTGAACCACAGTGAAGCCAAACTACTTTTCGTAGGTGATCAGGTCTGGAAGAATCTCGACGCCAATGAAATGCCTAATCTGGAAGGGATCATCAACATTGCAGATTATTCACTCCTTGTAGGTCGCACGCAGAAAGTCGCGTATGCACGAGAACATCTGAACCAGTTGTTCGGCGAACGTTACCCCATGAACTTCCGCAAACACCATATATCATATTATAAAGGAGCACCGGAAGAACTGGCTGTCATCAACTATACTTCAGGCACGACAAGCCGTTCGAAAGGCGTAATGATTCCCTATCGCGCCCTTTGGTCCAATCTGGAATTTGCCAAGGAAGTATTAAGTCCGCACATGAAAATCGGAGACAACGTGATTTCCATGTTGCCCATGGCTCATATGTACGGGATGGCTTTTGAATTTATTTTTGAGTTTTGCACGGGATGCCACATCTACTTCCTGACCAAGAACCCGTCCCCCAATGTTCTTTTTGCGGCATTTGCCGAGTTGAAGCCGCGTATCATCATCGCCGTCCCCTTAATCATAGAAAAGATTATCCGCAAGGCGGTTCTTCCTAAAATTCAGGGTACGACCGTAAAGATGCTATTGAAAGTCCCATTAGTCCGTCAAAAAATCAAAGACAAAATCTGCGAACAGCTCAAAACGGCGTTCGGAGGAAATTTCTATGAAATCATCATAGGCGGGGCAGCTTTCAATCATGAAATAGAAATGCTGCTTCACGACATCGGTTTCAATTACACTGTAGGTTACGGCACCACGGAGTGCGCCCCGATTATCTCATACGCAGACTGGAATATTTTCGCACCCGGTTCTTGCGGCAAGGCGGCTCCACGTATGGAAATCAAGATTGACAGCAATGACCCGCAACACACTGTAGGAGAAATCCTCACCCGAGGCGCCAATGTCATGTTGGGATACTATAAAAACGAAGAAGCAACCCAAGAAGCATTTCGAGACGGCTGGTATCGTACAGGCGACCTCGGTATCATGGACGAAAATGGCAACCTTTTCATCAAAGGCAGAAGCAAAAACATGCTTTTAGGTGCGAGTGGACAAAATATCTATCCGGAAGAAATTGAAGATTTGCTGAATAACCTGACTTTGGTCAACGAAAGCATCGTCATCCAAAAAGGAGAAAAACTTTACGGACTGGTGTACCCGGACTTTGAGGAAGCGCACAATCTGGGTTTACAAGACTCGGATTTGGCCAACGTCATGGAACAAAACCGGACTGAACTAAACAGTATGTTGCCCGGATATGCCCAGCTTTCCGGTATCAAAATCTTCCAAGAGGAATTCGAGAAAACCCCTAAGAAAAGTATCAAACGTTACTTGTACACGGATTGCCAGATATAGTCCCGGCTCCCAGATAAAGACGAAAGTTACAAATCTACCCAAGAAAAAACATAAAAGCAAAAGACAATGAAAGATTTCAATTACTACGCCCCTACGCAGGTCGCTTTCGGAAGAAAAGCGGAACAGGCGACAGGCCGATTGGTAAAACAATACGGCGGAACAAAAGTATTGGTACATTACGGAGGCAAAAGCGCAGAACGTTCCGGACTGTTAGACGCAGTATGCCGTGCACTTGAAGCCGAACATCTCCCTTATGTGAAGTTGGGAGGAGTCGTGCCCAACCCACGTCTCTCAAAAGTACACGAGGGCATCAATTTATGCCGTGCCGAAAGTGTAGATTTCATCTTGGCTATCGGCGGCGGCAGCGTAATCGATTCCGCCAAAGCCATCTCCATGGGGGTAACCTACGAAGGAGACGTTTGGGATTTTTTCACCCATAAAGCCGAAGTGGACACTTGCCTCCCCTTGGGAGCTGTGCTCACCCTCCCGGCAGCAGGTAGCGAAATGAGCGACGCCACAGTCATTACCAACGAAGACGGCGACCTGAAAAAAGATTACGGCAGCGATAAGCTCCGCTGCAAGTTTGCCGTAATGAACCCGGAGCGCACCTTTACATTGCCTCCCTATCAAACGGCAGCCGGCGTAGTAGATATCATCATGCACACGTTGGAACGCTACTTCTCCCACGATGATGACATGACCGTAACCGACTCCATTGCCGAAAGCCTCATCCGTACCGTACAAGACAGCGCGTTCAAAGTACTGCAACAACCGGACAACTACCTGCATCGCGCCCAAATCATGTGGGCGAGCAGCCTTTCTCACAACGGTTTGACCGGTTGCGGTACCACTTCAGACTGGGCCACGCACTTTTTGGAACACGAACTCAGCGGCATGTTCGACGTAACCCACGGTGCAGGCCTGGCCGCCGTATGGGGCAGTTGGGCGCGTTACGTCTACCTTGAAAATCCCACCCGTTTCGCACAATTCGCTGTCAATGCCATGGGAGTACGAAACAACTTCAAGTCGGCAGAAGAAACAGCTTTGGCCGGTATCGAAGCATTGGAACGCTTCTTCCGGGCCATCGGCATGCCTACCAGCATACACGAACTCATCGGACGCGAAATCACAGACGAGGAAATTCGCGAAATGTCCCGTAAATGCAGTTATGACGGTACCCATTCTATCGGCAGCTTCAAAGTATTGAACCGCGAGGACATGGAGCACATCTACCGTGCGGCACGTTAAACCTACGGGTATTCATACGGGGAACCCTCATGGAAACGAAACACACAAAAAAGGAAAAGAGCGACACGCCTTTCCCTTTTTCTTAGGTTGCAGCCCCACTGCAAACCAGGACTTTCAGATTCCTGTACCGACTCTTCCAACCCTCATTTCTTCTTTCCTTTTAACGCAAACATTATGGGAGCGGTGAACTTCACTGATACCGGCTTGCCGTCCAACCGTGCAGGTTTCCACTTCGTCATGGCCATGATGACCCGCACGGCCTCCGCACTCAGGCGCACATCAGGACTTTTCACCACTTGCGGGCGCGTCACGTTCCCATCCTTATCCACCACGAAAGAAACCATCACCCTGCCTTCGACTTTCTCCTTGACACAGGCCTCAGGATAGTGGATATTAGACGACATATATTCCATCAGGGCGTTTATTCCTCCGGGATATTGCGGAGGAACATCAGCTTTCTCATACACCTTGTCGGCTGCATACATATCCGCCACAGACAAACCTTCCACACGCAGGAACATCGGCTTCATCACGCGAAGCACCTGCTGTTCCAAATCATCGTTTTCCACGCGCTTCCACACCTCGGTAGCCACACCCCGTCCGTTGAACCACGACATCTCAAACGTGTCGTCCGATAACCATTTCACCTTGTTGCGCCCGCCGCGCTCCTTGATGATGCTGTCACCCTCCGACGTGAAAGTCCCTGCATGTCCCTTAAAATATACACGGTCTTCCCCGGTTCGATTCGGGGTAAAGCCCAAGAAGTAGCCGTCACCATACCATTTATAGCTCTTCAACTTGGGTGGTATCAGTTCACCCGTCAACGGTTGCCGCAAGCCTTGCACTTCCCACATGCCAGTGTAACGTCCGTCCGCCTCGTGGGCATCGCGCATCCCTTGGTGTATGGCGGCCAATCCCGAGGGCATGGGATACCGCTCCCACCCCTCTTCATAGTCCGTCTCCCCTACAGAGGAACGACCTGTCCACGAAAGTTCAAACATGTCTTCTGAGCGTGTCTTGATTTTCAATTTCCCGCCGCCTTCGCGAATGGCTTTCTTCGACATATACTCAAACGAGGTGTATCCTCCTTCGAAATCCACGTCCACATCGTTGATGCCTACATACCACACGGAAAGCGACACCATATGGTCTTCTCCATAATACTTGTAATGCACGAACGGTTGGGAACCCTTATGTGAATCCCCTTTCTTCCGAATCCAAGTCTTTTTCCAAAATCCTTCCAAAGGATGTCCTGTTTCCGCCTCGTCAGCCGACATCGTTACTACGGATTCCCTAAGGCCGCTTTCAGCCCTCATGGCTGGAGTGACCAACAATCCGGCTGCGCCGCACATACCGACCAGAACCAAGCGAACGCTTTTCTTTTTCATTAGGTTAACTCTACAATCCATAAATAAAAGATTTAATGTTTATAAAAACACCGAAAGTTAGCAAATATTATATTTACAAACAAGACTTACAGGCAAGAAATCATTATTATAATATATCAAGGTACACAAAAACGCCGGATATTCTCATCAAGAACATCCGGCGTTTCCATATATAAGGCCATCTCATTACCTTAACAAGTCCCTAAGACTCTGTGGACGGCTTTTCACTTCTCTCCTTTTTCGACTCTTCCAAATGAGCCGCACGCACGCGGCTTAATGTTTCAGGCGACATTTGTAAGTAAGAAGCCACATGGAGCATCGGCGCACGCAACAAAATCTCGGGTTTCGTATTCAAGAGACGAAGGTAACGTTCCGTAGCGTTCTCAAAGCGCTGGCTGTCAGCATAGACTTGGGAACTGATTAAGGCATGTTCCATAATCTTACGGAACAGCAGCTCAATCTCTTTATTCTCGTCTGCCAATTCCTGTAAGGCATCATACGGAATACCGTAAAGCCTGCTGTTTTCCAACGCCTCGACAATCAGCCGTGAAGGTTCCTGTTTCAAGAAACTTTCAATGCAAATCACGATTCGCCCTTCATAAGAAAAGTGTTCCGTTACATCACGCCCACCTTTATAATAATACTGTCTCACCATTCCGCGCTCTACGAAATACATGTGACGACACGTTTCTCCTTCAGGCAATACCACATCGCCCTTCGAATATTTGAAAGGTACGAGTATCTCGGACAATGCCTCGATGCCCGATGGAGACAAACGGCAATAAATACGGGCTATTTCACGGGCCACGTCGCGTCTTAAATCCATAGTCTATAAGGTTTTTATTAGGTTAATCCAACTTCAGCACAGCCAAGAAAGCTTTTTGCGGCACTTCCACATTACCAATCTGTTTCATCCGTTTCTTTCCTTTCTTCTGTTTCTCAAGCAATTTTCTTTTCCGGCTGATATCTCCTCCGTAACATTTCGCCGTCACGTCCTTACGTAACTGCTTCACCGTCTCGCGGGCGATGATCTTGGCACCGATGGCCGCCTGTATGGCAATATCGAACTGCTGGCGGGGCAACAACTCCTTCAGCTTCTCACACATCCGCCGCCCGAAGTCCACCGCATTGTCGATATGCGTCAAAGTAGATAACGCATCCACCGGTTCCCCGTTCAACAGGATGTCCAACTTCACCAGTTTAGACGGCCGGAAACCGTCCTGATGATAGTCGAAAGAGGCATACCCTTTTGATATGCTTTTGAGCTTATCATAAAAATCAATCACAATCTCACCCAAAGGCATGCTGTAATGGAGTTCCACACGGTTTCCGCTGATATACTCCTGTTTCAACAACTCCCCCCTTTTCCCCAGGCACAAGGTCATGATGGGACCGATGAAGTTGGTTGTCGTAATGATGGAAGCCTTGATGTACGGCTCCTCTATATGGTCGATCAGCGTCACTTCGGGCATACCGGCCGGGTTATGCACTTCTTTCACCCCGCCCTGCTTGTCATATACGAGATAAGACACGTTGGGTACGGTCGTAATCACATCCATATTGAACTCGCGGTCCAAACGTTCCTGCACGATTTCCATGTGAAGCAAGCCGAGGAAACCGCAACGGAAACCGAAGCCCAACGCCACGGACGATTCCGGTTGGAAAGTCAGCGACGCATCGTTCAACTGCAATTTTTCCAAAGAGGCCCGGAGATTTTCAAAATCCTCGGTCTCTATGGGATAAAGCCCGGCAAAAACCATAGGCTTGACTTCCTCGAAACCGGAAATGGCTTTATCGCACGGACGCTCCACGTGAGTAATCGTATCGCCGACTTTCACCTCCGTTGCCGTCTTAATACCGGAAACGATATACCCCACATCCCCACAATGCAATTCCTTACGGGGGGACATTTCCATCTTCAGTACTCCAATCTCATCAGCCGTGTATTCCTTGCCCGTATTGATAAAAGCCACTTCGTCGCCCGACTTGATACTGCCGTTCACGATTTTGAAATAAGCGATAATCCCACGGAACGAGTTGAACACGGAATCGAATATCAATGCCTGCAAAGGAGCGTCCTCATCCCCTTCCGGATGGGGGATACGTTCCACCACAGCCTGTAATATTTCATCCACTCCCATTCCCGTACGTCCCGACGCACGGATAATCTCCTCACGTTTACATCCCAACAGGTCTATGATTTCATCCTCCACTTCCTCCGGCATGGCGTTCACCATGTCGCATTTGTTAATGACCGGGATGATTTCCAAGTCGTGCTCTATGGCCATATACAAATTGGAGATGGTCTGAGCCTGCACGCCTTGCGTGGCATCCACAATCAACAACGCCCCCTCGCAAGCCGCGATGGAACGCGAAACCTCGTATGAGAAATCCACATGTCCCGGCGTATCGATCAGATTCAACGTGTACTTCTCTCCTTTATATATATATTCCATCTGGATGGCATGGCTTTTAATCGTGATGCCACGCTCCCGCTCCAGATCCATATCGTCGAGCATTTGCCCTTCGGTGACCTTTATCGTATTCGTATATTCAAGCAAACGGTCGGCTAAAGTAGACTTACCGTGATCTATATGTGCAATAATACAGAAATTCCTGATGTTCTTCATCTTCAATCAAAAAAATGCTATGCAAAGATAGTGCAAACCGGAAAAAATACAAAATCCAAAACCTTATTTTTATATAAAGCACTGCGAATCCGAAGAAATGTTTGTCTTTTGCTAAAAATGATAGCAAAAAGATTTTTTTTCTCGTTTTTATTGGCAGTTTGCTATTAAATGCTTAACTTTGGCAACTGAAAACCAAGAGAGAGATTTTTCTTATATATAATAAGGAGAAATAAGGTAGAAAAGATAAAGTTAACGAATAATATTAATTAAAAAAGGATTTATCACATGGATGCAAAAAAAGTTCTGGAAGACTTGAAACGTCGTTTCCCTAACGAACCTGAGTATCATCAGGCTGTAGAAGAAGTTCTCAGTACGATCGAAGAGGAGTACAACAAACACCCTGAGTTCGAAAAAGCTAATCTGATTGAACGTCTTTGTATTCCTGATCGCGTTTATCAATTCCGCGTCACTTGGATGGACGATAAAGGCCAGATTCAAACCAACATGGGTTACCGTGTACAGCATAACAACGTAATCGGTCCCTATAAAGGCGGTATCCGTTTCCACAGTTCCGTAAACCTCAGCATTTTGAAGTTCCTGGCTTTCGAGCAGACTTTCAAAAACTCTCTGACCACTCTTCCTATGGGCGGTGGCAAGGGCGGTTCCGATTTCTCTCCGCGCGGCAAGAGCAACGCCGAGGTGATGCGTTTCTGCCAGGCTTTCATGCTCGAACTCAATCGCCATATCGGTCCCGATACTGATGTGCCGGCCGGTGATATCGGCGTAGGCGGACGCGAAGTCGGTTACATGTTCGGCATGTATAAGAAACTGACCCATGAATTCAGCGGCGTATTCACCGGCAAGGGACTTGAGTTCGGCGGTTCGCTCATCCGTCCCGAAGCTACGGGTTACGGTAACGTGTACTTCCTCATGGAAATGCTGAAGACCAAAGGCACCGACCTTAAAGGCAAGACAGTCCTCATCTCCGGTTCCGGCAACGTGGCTCAGTACACGGCCGAAAAGGTACTTCAACTCGGCGGAAAGGTACTCACAATGTCCGACTCAGACGGTTACATCTACGATCCGGACGGAATCGACCGCGAAAAGCTCGACTACATCATGGAACTTAAGAACCTGTATCGCGGACGTATCCGTGAATATGCAGAGAAATACGGTTGCAAATACGTGGCAGGCGCACGGCCTTGGGGCGAAAAGGCAGACATCGCACTGCCGTCGGCCACTCAGAACGAAATCAACGGCGACCAGGCTCGCCAGTTGGTAGCCAACGGCGTAATGGCCGTGAGCGAAGGTGCCAACATGCCTTCTACTCCGGAAGCCATCCGCGTATTCCAGGAAGCCAAGATTCTGTACGCACCGGGCAAGGCAGCCAATGCCGGCGGCGTATCGGTTTCAGGTCTCGAAATGAGCCAGAACTCAGAACGTCTGTCTTGGACATCGGAAGAGGTAGATGCCCGTCTGCACGCCATCATGGAGAACATTCATCAGAATTGCGTGAAGTACGGAACGGAAGCCGACGGTTACGTCAACTACGTGAAGGGTGCCAACGTCGCCGGTTTCATGAAGGTAGCCAAGGCTATGATGGCTCAAGGTATCGTATAAGATTTAATCATAGAATCCATAAAGGGACGGGGGAATGTCTGTATTCTCCCCGTCCCTTTTTCTTTGCCCGTTTTCTTACCGGCCGATGCCCCGAAACCGGACGATTACCCATTCGGATGTCACAGTGCCGTCCCTCGTCCGGGCACAAAGAAGCCCGTCATGTCTGCCCCCTCCAGATTCAGAAGCCGGACTTTACGCTCAAGCCCTCCGGCATACCCTGTCAAACTTCCGTGACTGCCCACGACGCGATGGCAAGGTATAATGACAGACACCGGATTATGCGCCACGGCTCCTCCTACAGCCTGTGCAGACATGCTCCGTATTCCACGCTTCCGGGCTATTTCCAAAGCCAAGTCGCGATAAGTGACCGTTTCTCCGTAAGGAATCTTTTGCAACATCTCCCACACAGCCAACCGGAACGGCGAGCCTTGCAAATGTATCAGAGGCATGAGACCCGGCTTCCGACCGTTGAAATAACCGTCAAGCCACGTCCGGGTTTCTTCAAACACCGGCAATGATTTCTCCTCATGCGCGACCGCCAAAGCGGCAGCATAGTATTTCTGTCCCTCGAACCAGGCACCCGTCAATGCCTCCCCGTCGGAAGCCAACAGCATTTCCCCTAAAGGCGACAAGTATTTACATGTGTATTGCATCGTCATGATTAATTTATAAAATTCGTTTTTTCTCTTTCATATCAGGCAGAAAACCCGCGATGATGCCCAGCAAAGGCAACCAAGCACTCACCCGGAAAATGAAATCTATACTAGTCCTATCGGCCAACCAACCGAAAAAGGCCGAACCGATTCCGCCCAACCCGAACATCAAGCCAAAGAAAACGCCCGAAATCATCCCCACTTTCCCCGGCATCAAATCCGTGGCATAAACCAGAATGGCCGAGAAAGCCGAAGCGATGACCAACCCGGCTATAACCGCTACCGTAATGGTCCAGAACAAACCGACGTAAGGCAAAACGAGCGCAAAGGGAGCCGCACCGAGAATGGAGCCCCATATCACATACTTACGCCCGAAACGGTCGCCCAACACTCCACCGAACAAAGTCCCGACAGCCAATGCCGCCAGAAAGGCGAACAAACAGACTTGGGAATGCTGTACGGACATACCGAACTTGTCCATCAAGAAGAACGTGAAATAGCTCGTCATGCAAGAGATATAAAAGTATTTCGAGAATATCAGCACGACAAGAATCAAAAGCGATGTACGGACCCGGCTTTTCGACAGCCCGCCTGCCACCGCAGAAACAGCATGACGCTGCCTTGTGACGGTGGCCAGCTTCATGCCATACCATCGCCCCACCCTTGCCAATATCAAAGAAGCCAGCACTGCCGCCATGGCAAAACAACTGATAGCAGGCTGCCCGAAAGGCATGATAATCAAGGCTGCCAGCAAAGGCCCGATAGCACTGCCGCCATTTCCTCCCACTTGGAAAATAGACTGTGCCAAACTCTTTTTACCGCCCGAAGCCAACTGCGCCACGCGCGACGCCTCCGGATGAAAAACGGACGAGCCCCATCCGATGATACTCACGGCCAGAAGTATCAGCATAAAATTATAAGCAAAAGAAAGCAACAACAATCCGGCCAACGTGAAACACATGCCCAACGAGAGTGCATAAGGACGGGGATGACGGTCGGCATAACGCCCCACAAAAGGTTGCAGGATGGAGGAAGTCAACTGGAACACCAGCGTAATGACACCAATCTGCGCAAAGGAAAAACCGAACTTATCCTTTATCATCGGATAAATGGCCGGAATGACCGACTGTATCATGTCGTTCAACAAATGGGCAAAACTGATGGTGAACAAAATGGCATAAGCCGTGCCCTCCGTCACGTCGGGCTGCCCTTTGATACGGGCGCATAAGGTTCTTATCGTCATATCGTACTTTTTCATATATACAGACAATCCGAACAAGCAAAATCGTTCGCCTGAGAAATGAAAATCAATCTCAGGCAAACGATTTCTCATTCTCCTGCAAACGATTTTTCATTCTGCGGAGAAAAACAAGAGGCTCTCAGCATTGTCTCAAACATCTATCAACCAATCATTTACAAAATTCGTCTTCTTATTCTACCAATAAGCCATAAATCCTTACTATTCCACTCCGGGAAGCATGACCACTCCTTCTTTTTTCATCCCGTCCACCTTGATGACCACGGGAGAGGAAAAGCGCACGTGACGCACGTGGGCCGTTTCTTCCACGGCCGGTTGGCTGTTCAGGAAAGCCTGGTTGTATACCCCGTCGCCCAAAAAGTCATTCACCGTAAAATATCCCACGCCGAAACTGGTCAGGTTTTGGAAGAAGTGTGTGCCTTGGCTGGGGTCTACACGGTAATTCGTCAACCCGGACTCCACAATGGCGCGGGCGGCTGAAATATTGGGCCATTTCACCGGAACGCCTAACCAAGGGTCGCTACTGCCCCACCGTCCCGGGCCGACCAATACATAGTTGCGCCCCTCCTCCAGGAAGCGGCGGTTGATACGATCTATCTCGTCGGCTATGGCCGGATTGTTGTAGGCGGAATAATCGTCGGTCTTCACATAGACCACATCGTACACTTCATTGCTCACCCCTTGGCCAATGGCGTTATGCGAACGTATCAGCGTCTTCTCATCGGGAATCTCCGTCAAGTCTTCGTCGAGCATCATCTTATTGTCCACCATCGGACGTATCTGCAACAAATAGAACACCCCAGTACGGTCGGGATTCAGTTTCACGGCAAATTCTATCTCCACCTCGCGACGCATGCTCTCACGCCCAAGTTTCAGAATCAGCCGCAAAAGCTCCGGAAGGGGAAACACCCCCTGTTGCAACACGCCGCAGAAGGTGACGAGTTTACGTCCTCCGTCGTAAATACCGTCGCGAATCACCATGTCATAGGGGTCGTACGTGGAAGCAATGAATTGCAGCGAACCGTCCTGTTCGGCCTCCTTGACCGGAAGTTTCAACAGGTTGAAACCGTCGTCCACCCTGAAATCCTCCTCCACGGCTTTCATTTCGAGGGCATAAAACCGCGTCTGCGTCTCGCGCAAGGCTATTTCCATCTCGCTCGTCTGCAACACCTTGTCGGGATGAGCCGGACAAACCCGCAGGTTCATACCGCCATCCACAATGTACTTCCCGAGCCCGAGCGCCAGATTTACCGTGCCGTCTTCGGCTTGCTCGTCCCCTATGGGGTAGTAGTTCACCGAGCGGGCCACACCGGAGATGTTCGGATAAAAACGGTCGCCGTAACGGTTTCCGGCCACCTCCTGAAGAATCACCGCCATTTTTTCCTGGTCGATGACGTTGCTCGTAGCCGTCATATACGCCTTGCTATCGCGGTAGAACACCGAAGCATATACCCCCTTGATGGCATCGCGCAACATCTTCAGCCGCACGTCGCGACTCTCCACGTAAGGTATCATATAGGTGGAGTATATCCCGGCAAAAGGCTGGTAATGTGCATCTTCGAGCAAGGAAGAGGAGCGGATGGCAATGGGCTGGCGCACGACATCAAGATAGGCCTCCAAGTCGCCGATCAGGCGTTCGGGCAGCCGGGCTTGCAAGAATGCACGGAGAATCTCTTCGTCGGGAATGTCCGAAAGCGCAATCTGGTAAAGTTCGTTCGTATCCATGAACTCGTCGAAGATGTCCGTACAGAGCACCACCGTTTTGGGTATCATGACATCTGCATTGTCGAACGCGTTCAATTCGGGATGCTGCTTGATGATATGATCCAGGAAGGCCAGGCCACGCCCTTTTCCGCCCAACGAGCCTTCACCGATACGTGCGAAATTGCTGAAACGGTCGAAACGGTCGCGGTGGAACACGGCCACTACGCCTTGGTTCTTCATCCGGCGGTAGCTCACAATCGCGTCGTATATGATTTGACGGTGGGCATCCACGTCTTGCAGCGAATCCCACGTGATGTGCTTCAGGAACTCGGATATGGGGAACAATGCCCGCGAGCATAACCAACGCGACACGTTATTGCGCGTAATATGGTAAAGGAGCGATTCCTTGGGCAAGGTGAAAATGTTGTTCTGAAGGTCTTTCAGGTTTTTGATGCGCGCTACTTCTTCCATTGTGTTCGGGTCGAGGAATACGAAATCACCGAACCCGAAATGACGGCGTACCAAACGACGGAGGTCCACCCCTATCTTCTTGGAATTCTTGTCGATGAAATGCGCCCCGCATTTCTCGGCCCAGCCGCTTTTGTCGGCCTCCGTAGACTCCATAATCAGCGGCACGAACTCGTCTTCGGCACGGATGGCCGACAATAGCTTGTACCCGGCCATCTCGTCCGTCTTCCCGTCACGGGGAAAACGGCAGTCGCTGATGACCCCCAACGTGTTCTCCTTATGACGGGTGTACAAGTCCCAAGCCTCTTCATACGTACGGGCCAGCACGATTTTCGGACGCCCCCTCATCCGCAAGGTCTCGAGCTGGGCGTTCAATGCCTCGGTGGAGAACTCCAGACTTTGCTGGAGTACGAACCGATAGAGGTTGGGCAGGATGGAGGAATAGAAACGGATGGAGTCTTCTACCAGCAGTATCATCTGCACCCCGGCCGCCACGTCGTTCTCCAGGTTCATTTTGTCTTCTATCAGTTTGATGATAGAGAGTAACAAGTCTGTATTGCCCAACCAGCAAAACACATAATCGAAGATGGAAAAATCCATGTTCTGCATGCTTTTCCTTATACCGTGACTGAACGGAGTCAGCACGACGATAGGTACCGTGGGATTGTCCGTCTTGATGCCCCGCGCGATGTCGAACACGTCGTTATTGTCCGTACCGGGCATACAGATAATCAAATCGAAACTGGTCTTTCCCAGCTCTTCTTCCGCTTCCTCCTGCGAAGCGACTTGAAAAAAACGGGGCGGATAACGCAAACCCAATTTCACGTATTCATCGAAAATCTTTTCCTCCACCCGTCCGTCATCCTCCAACATGAAAGCGTCGTATGGATTGGCGATGAGTAGCACATTGAAAATGCGCCGCTTCATCAGGTCCACAAAAGCGGTATCCCGCAAGAGCGGGCATTCTTTGTTCTTATCGTCTGTCATAATAGCTTGGTCTAATCTCTGATTGCGAAAACAAATAAACACAAAAATCCGCAGGCATGCAAAAAATGCGGCACAAAAAAGCGGTACCGGAAATGATTCTTTCCGGCACCGCTCCCCTTTCTACCTCATGACAAAACTACCTATACCACTCCTTGAGCCATCATGGCCTTGGCCACTTTCATGAATCCGGCCACATTGGCTCCTTTCACATAATTGACATAACCGTCCGGCTCAGTACCGTATTTCACACACTGCTCATGAATACCGTGCATAATAGCATGAAGCTTACGGTCCACCTCTTCTGCCGACCAACTGAGGTGCATGGCATTCTGGCTCATCTCCAATCCGGACGTGGCTACACCGCCGGCGTTGACAGCCTTGCCCGGAGCGTAGAGCATCTTATGGGCAATAAACGCGTCGATAGCCTCGGGCGTACATCCCATATTGGAGATTTCGCCCACGCATATCACTCCGTTTTCGATAAGATGCCGGGCATCTTCTCCGTTCAGCTCGTTTTGCGTAGCGCACGGCAAAGCGATATCGCACTTCACTTCCCACGGACGGCGGCCTGCCACGAACTTAGCCCCCGCGAAGCGTTCCGCATACGGGCTGCAAATGTCGTTCCCGCTCGCGCGAAGTTCCAACATGTAAGCAATCTTTTCTTCGTCAAGCCCGTCTTCGTCATAAATGTATCCGTCGGGACCGGAAATAGTCACCACCTTGGCGCCCATCTGTGTGGCCTTTTGGGCAGCGCCCCAGGCTACATTGCCGAATCCGCTGATGGCCACGCGCTTGCCCCGGATGTCGATGCCTTTGTCGGCCAACATTTCACGCACAAAATAGAGTCCGCCATAGCCGGTGGCCTCGGGGCGCACCAACGAACCGCCGAATTCAAGCCCTTTTCCGGTGAGCACACCGCTCCAATCCCGCGTAAGTTTCTTATACTGCCCGAAAAGGTAGCCCACTTCTCTCGCTCCCACACCGATATCACCGGCCGGAATGTCGATTTCCGGACCGATATAGCGATAAAGCTCGTTCATGAAAGCCTGACAGAAACGCATGATTTCGGCATCGCTCTTGCCTCGTGGCGAAAAATCGGAACCTCCCTTACCTCCTCCCATAGGCAGTGTAGTCAACGCATTTTTGAACGTCTGCTCAAAACCGAGGAACTTCAATATGGAAAGATTTACGGAAGCATGGAAACGCAATCCGCCCTTATACGGGCCGATGGCACTGTTGAACTGTACCCGATAACCCAAGTTGACCTGAACCTCTCCCTTGTCGTCCACCCAAGGTACTCTGAACACAATGATGCGTTCCGGCTCCACCAGTCGCTCGATTAATTTGGCACGTTCAAATTCAGGATGGCGATTATACACGTCTTCTATGGAGATAAGCACTTCATGAACTGCTTGCAAATACTCCTTTTCACCAGGATGCTTGGCCTCAAGCTGAGCCATTATTTTCTGAATATCCATAGCCTACAATTTTAAGGACATCTAACATTATGTTGACTAACACTGGGGCAAATCTACAAAAACGAGTCAACAAAAGCAAGAAATAAAGGATTAAATATCCTATACAGATACCAAAATGTCAAAAACAGAAGTACCACAAAAAAAAGAAACATGTCTTAAGCGTTCTTTCCTCCGCCTAAAACGAAGGATTCTGCGCTTACGACATGCTTTCTTGTCAGTCGATTAAAGTCCCCTTTATTACTTCAAAGAGAATACGGGTTCTTTTTCCGTGCCTGCAACAACCAATTTATCTTCACGAAGCAACCAGCCCAGTGCAAGATACAATTCTTTGTCTGTTTTCACTTTTGCTGCTTTCTTCAGATCTTTTGCACTCAACGGTGCACTCTCATTCAAGGCATTCCATACGAGGCCTGCCACTTCACCAGCATTTTCAAACATAATACTCAAATACTTTTAGTTAATAATCTCATCCTCTCAAAGGATATTCTTTCATAAATACATACAAAGGTAATATTTTATTTGTATGCTATATAAAAAAACTTAAAATAGTTGCAGGTTTATACACTATTTTAACGTAAAAAAGGTTTTTTAGGTGTACTATGTGGCAAAACATTGACATCAACGACCGATAGAGTCCAAATAATCAGCAAAAATGCGGGCTGCCGACTCTACCATCTTCGGACAAGGACGCTTGGCATAATAAGCCGCCGTACGGGCTTCTGCCTGGTTGCTGACCGGTGCATCCTGTTTCAACCCCAACAATTCCCCGCAGGTTATGGAACCGTTTTCGGCTTTGAACCTTGCGGCAAGCTCTTGTACAATGGCATAATTCCGCGATTTCGTCTCACGGTCTTTGCCTTCCATGGCTGCCACTTCCAATCCCGCCAACTGGAACATGCCGCAGACCGCTCCGCAGGTGAGCCGCATACGACCTATCCCTCCACCGAACGAAGCGGATATATGCAAAGCCTGTTCGTGCGTAAAGCCGTACAGGTCTGCAAAAGCCGCCACTACGGACTGCGAACAATTATAACCTTCTTTGAAATATGCCACTGCACGGGCAATCCTTTCCTCTTTATCGTTCATATCATTTCAATGGATTGATTTGCAAAATTACAAAGAATAAATTAATTTCGCACGTAAAACCATCAGATATGAAAAAGATTAATACCACACTTTTATTGGGTACGCTGTTGGGGTTCTGCGCCTGCCATTTTGAGAGTTTCGACGAACGTTGTGCCCGCGAAGCACGGGAATACACGGAAAAGCAATGCCCCCGGAGAATGGACCAGTACACCCTTATGGACAGCCTCACGTATGATGACCATTCGCGCACACTCAATTATTATTATACTTTGGAAGGAGTTTTGGACAACGACACGGTGATGAACGCTCAAGCCTGCGAATCCCTCAAGGACCTCTTGCGCAAAAACGTAGTCAACTCCGTGGATTTGAAGTCCTACAAAGAAAAAGGTATCAGCTTTTCCTATTACTATTATTCCAAGGCATCGGGAAAAGTGCGCTTTCAGGTACGGTTCACCCCGGAAGATTATGACAGCAACTATAGCCCGGACCGCTAACCTTTAAAAACAATGGAAGGCAGGCTTGAACGCCCGGCTTACGCCACGACACGAACCCTCCCCGTCCCTACCTCTATATAATATAAGGTAAGGACGGGGAGGATTCCTTTATCATCTCATGCCATCAAGACCGAGAAACGGCCTGCTGTAGAGCCAAAGATAATTGGTCCGGGCACGAAGTTGGCTTCATGCCGCAACGAATACCGCCCAAACGGGTTACCACATCAGCCACATTCATCCCTTCGACCAACCGGGCAATGCCCTGAAGATTTCCGTGGCAACCGCCCAAAAAGCGCACGGACTTCACCACGTCACCGTCGACCTCCAGTTCTATCTGCCTGCAACAGGTACCCTCCGTCTGATAAACCGTTTTCATTTTATTCTCCTTCAGGCTTCATATTCGTGTAAACCGTCTGCACGTCGTCGAACTCTTCCAGTTTCTCTACCATCTTGTTCAACGTTTCACGCTCTTCGGCCGACACGTCCTTCAAATCGTTCGGGATATAAGTGAATTCACCGCCGACATCCTCGAAGCCCTGCTCTTCCAGATGTTTCTGGATGGCACCGTAGCTCTTCGGGTCGCCGTAAATCGTAATCGTGCCTTCCTCTTCGTCCATGTCGTAATCCTCTTCCACCCCGAAATCTATCAGGTCGAGGATCAACTCATCCATGTCCACCGTAGCCGGCTTCTTGAAGGTGAATACACACTTATGGTCGAACAAGTAGGCCAAAGAACCCATCGTACCCAACGTCCCGGAGAACTTGTTGAACACCGAACGGACATCTGCCACCGTACGTGTCGGGTTATCGGTCAAAGTATCCACGAATACGGCGATACCATGGGGGCCGTATCCTTCGTAAGTCATGTTCTTATATTCGCTCTGATCCTTGCCCATCGCATTTTTGATGGCACGCTCGATGTTATCCTTCGGCATGTTCTCACGCTTGCAAGTCGCAATAATCGAACGCAACGTAGGATTGTTTTCGGGTTCCGGTCCGCCGGCCTTTACGGCTATGGCGATTTGTTTACCCAATTTTGTAAATGTCTTGGCCATGTGGCCCCATCTTTTCAGCTTTGCAGCCTTTCTATATTCAAACGCTCTTCCCATTGGAATTAAATTTTAAATATGATGATTTCTATCTATTTCTTTCTCATTTTATAGTTGAGCACCAGGCCATATACGATAAGCACCACCGTAGGGACAATCAATGCACGCGTGTACCCCTGAAGGGTGATCTGCAACAACCAGCAAAACACCAACACATAATATATGACCTTGGCTACGACTAATCCTTTCATATCGCGGGTTATCTCAGTTTCGCCCCCAACTTGGCCTGCAAGTTCGCAATCAACTTATTCATAATCGCGTCGATTTGCTTGTCGTTCAAGGTCTTCGTTTCATCTTGCAGCACGAAGTTCACGGCGTAACTCTTCTTCCCGGCTTCCAGATTCTTCCCTTCGTAGACATCGAAGAGCGTCACTTCCTTCAGCAACTTCTTCTCTGTGGAATAAGCCACCTTTTCTATTTCGGCAAATTCCACGCCCTTGTCCAACAAGAGAGCCAAATCGCGGCTTACGGCAGGGAACTTGCTGATCTCGGTATAACTGATCTTGTTGTTGCGGATGGCCTTCATCAGAAGTTTCCAGTTCAGGTCGGCATAATACACTTCATGATCCACATCCATCATCTTCTGGATTTTACGGCTCACAATACCCAACATGGCCAAGACCTTACCGCCACGGTTTTGAATCTCGATACCTTTTGAATAGATATCGTTACGGCTCGGCGCAAAAACCAATGCACCGAAATTCACACCCAGACGGGTCAGGATATTCAGCACGTAAGCTTTCAGTTCATAGAAAGAACTGTCTTCGTCAGGATGCGCCCACGAACCGCTCACCCGCTTGCCCGTCACCCACAGCCCGAGGTGATAGTCTTCCGAATAAGCGTCCAAAACGTGTTGGATGACCTCTGGGTCACGACTGCTGCTCACGCCGGGAACGATATCGGGACATTTATTCTCTTCGCGGAAATAATAGCAATTTCCGAACTCGAAGAACTTCAAATCCGCGTTCTTGCGGTTGGCGTTGTGCGCAATACATTCCAGACCGCCGAACAGCAGCGTCTGGCGCATCGCGTTCAGGTCGGAACTCAACGGATTCATCAGCTTCACCAAATGCGAGGCCGGATAGCTCTCCATCCCGTCATAATAGGCCGCGCGCTGCAACGAATTGTTCAGGATTTCATTGAAGCCGCATCCCACCAACTGTTCCGCCACCAGATTCTGCAACTTGTGGCTTTTGTCTTCATCGCCTTTGACATTCAGCGTAGAGCGCACCGACGAAGGAATCTCCACATTATTATACCCGTACACGCGCAAGATGTCTTCCACCACATCGCACGGACGCTGCACGTCCACACGGTAGGCCGGCACCTGAAGTTTCAGCCCTTCGGCCGTTTCCTCCAGAATCTTCATCTCCAGACTCGTCACGATGCTTTTCACCGTATCCGCCCCGATGTTCTTCCCCATCAGGCCGTAAGCGTACTCATAATTCAAGTCCACCACGAAATCGGGCAACGGATTGGGATATACATCCTTAATCTCCATGGCTATTTCCCCGCCTGCCAGTTCCTTACACAACATGGCAGCCTGTTTCAAGGCGTAAATCACACCGTTCGGGTCGATACCCCGCTCGAAACGGAAAGAAGCATCGGTGCTCAAACCATGACGGCGTGCGCTCTTGCGAATCCACGTCGGATTGAAATAAGCACTTTCCAACAATACGTTACGGGTCGTTTCATACGTTCCGCTCCCTTTTCCGCCGAACACACCGGCGATACACATCGGCTCTTCCACGTTGCAGATAGCCAAATCTCGGTCGCTCAACTTATGTTCCTCGCCGTCGAGCGTCACGAAAGGCGTACCTTCCGGCATGGTCTTCACCACCACTTTGCCCCCTTTGATCATATCGGCATCGAAACAGTGCAAAGGCTGTCCGTAGGCGAACATGATGTAATTCGTCACATCCACGATATTGTTGATGGGGCGCAGACCGATCGTGCGCAATTTGTCTTGCAACCATTCCGGACTTTCCTTGACCTCGCAATTCCGGAGCGTCACGGCGGCATAACGGGGGCATGCCTCCGCGTTCTGCACTTCGATGTCGATGTCCAGCTCGTGGCTGTCCACCTTAAAACCGTCGCACGACGGACGGTGCAAAGCCGTCTTGTGGCCGTTCTGCACCAACCAGGCATACAGGTCGCGAGCCACACCGTAATGCGAACAGGCATCCGCACGGTTGGGCGTAATGTCCACTTCGATAAGATAGTCGCTCTTCAGGTTATAGTATTCCGCTGCCGGGGTTCCGGGTACAGCCGTCTCGGGCAACACGATGATGCCGTTGTGGTCCGTACCGATACCGATTTCATCTTCGGCACAAATCATTCCGAGGCTTTCCACTCCGCGCAACTTGGATTTCTTGATGGTAAAACATTCGTCGCCGTCATACAATTTGCAACCCAGCGTGGCCACCACCACTTTCTGTCCGGCTGCCACGTTCGGCGCACCGCATACAATCTGTACCGGTTCTCCCTCGCCGAGATTCACCGTACATACGTGCATGTGGTCTGAATTGGGATGGGGCACGCAAGTCAGCACCTCGCCGATGACCAATCCCTGCAAACCGCCCTTCACCGGCTGCACTTCCTCCACGCAACCCACTTCCAGGCCTTCCGACGTCAACGCATCGGCCACTTCCTGAGCCGTCAATTCAAAATCGACATACTCTTTCAGCCAATTATAAGAGATATTCATATCTTAAGATTTTAATTTATTTCGAAATAACGCGCAAAATTACACTTTTTCAGGCAATCCACCAAAGGGAATGCAGACAAAGCCTCAAGCAACCAGTGAGTTTCGTCCACACCCCGTTCCCACGTTGTCAAAATGGAAGAGGACCTTCGGGCAGAGGCGCACCGAAAGGAGATGCCGCGTCCGACGGAGGCACCATGTCGGCCGCAGGCAAAGGTACATCCTCTCCCCGTCCGGCACCGAAAGCCACGGCCTCGCCCGGCATGGGCACATAGGCGTCTTCTTCCGGATCCTGGAAACGGGCGTATTCCCCACGGAACTTCAGCAACACGTCGCCCACGGCACCGTTACGGTGCTTGGCGATAATGATTTCCGCCATGCCGTGCAGGTCGTGCCCCTTTTCGTCCTGGTAAATCTTGTAATATTCGGGGCGATGGATAAAACAAACCATATCGGCATCCTGCTCGATGGCTCCGGATTCACGCAAGTCGCTCAACTGCGGACGCTTGCCGTCGATACCCTCACGGTTCTCCACCCCACGGTTCAACTGGCTCAGCGCAATAATCGGTATGTTCAATTCCTTGGCCAGCCCCTTGAGCGAACGCGAAATGGTGCTGACCTCCTCCTGACGGCTGCCGAACGACATTCCACTGGCATTCATCAACTGGAGATAGTCTATCAGGATAATCTTGACCCCATGCTCGCGCACCAAACGCCGGGCTTTCGTACGCAACTCGAAAACGGACAGCGACGGCGTATCGTCCACATAAAACGGGGCATCATACAGTTGGGTGATTTTATTATCCAACTGCGACCATTCGTAAGGCGCCAACTGCCCGCTTTTCAATTTCTCGCCCGGAATCTCGCACACGTTGACAATCATACGGTTGACCAACTGCACGTTACTCATTTCCAACGAGAACATGGCTACCGGAATCTTCATGTCCACCGCCATCTTCTTGGCCATGGAGAGCACGAAAGCCGTCTTTCCCATGGCCGGACGGGCTGCAATGATGACCAAATCGGAGTTTTGCCAACCGGAAGTCATCTTGTCCAACTTTTCGAAGCCACTACTCAACCCGCTCAATCCGTCGCTGCGCGCCGCCGCCTTCTGCAACATGTCGTAAGCCTCGCGAATCACGGGATTGATTTGCGTATAGTCTTTCTTCATGTTCTGTTGCGAAATCTCAAAGAGCTTTCCCTCGGCCTCCTGCATCAGGTCGTCCACATCCACCGTCGTGTCAAAAGCTTTCGTCTGTACCAGACTGGTGAAAGTAATCAGCTCACGTGCCAGGAATTTCTGCGCGATGATACGGGCATGGTATTCGATATGGGCGGAAGAAGCCACTTTGCCGCTCAGTTGCGTGATATAGAACGGGCCGCCCACTTCCTCCAGTTTGCCCATGGTATTCAGGTGTTCCGTCACCGTCAGGATATCCACCGGCTTCTGCTGGAGGTTCAGCGTGCGGATGGCCTCATAGATAAGCTGGTGGCGATGATCGTAAAAACTCTCGGGACGCAATATCTCGCTCACCTGCGAATAGGCATCCTGCTCTATCATCAATGCGCCCAACACAGCCTCTTCAAATTCAAGAGCCTGCGGCTGTACATGTCCGTAGGCATCCTCCTCCGGCACGTTCACTTTAGCGCGCGCGGAAGTGCGCCGCCCTGTCTTTCTCGGTTCTGCCATATCAAGTCTGATTTTACGTGCAAAGATAATCCTTTCCCTCCTAAAAAAGCCTCCGGACCACATTCTTTTATGAACATTTTATCTACCGTTGCCAAACATTGCTTACCTTTGCACACATAAAACATCATATTATGATTTGCCATCCCAACGCTAAAATCAATTTAGGACTGAACGTCACGGAACGCCGTCCCGACGGTTACCATAATCTGGAAACCGTGTTCTACCCCATCCCGCTGTGCGACACGTTGCAATTCAGTACGGATGCCGGAACGGACAACCACCGTCCGGAGGGTATTTTCCCCAACGGCATCCCCCTGCAAGAACACTCCACGGAAGATTATACATTCCGGTCGGGCGGCATCGACATCGACTGCCCGCCGGAACAGAACCTGCTCATCAAGGGCCTGCGCCTGATACGGGAACATTATGCACTCCCCCACCTTTATATATCGTTGCATAAGCAAATCCCGTCGGGCGCAGGCTTAGGGGGCGGCTCGTCGGACGCAGCCCATACGATGAAAAGCCTCAACCAAATGTTTAACCTCGGACTGTCCGACAACGAACTTGAAGAACGCGTGACCGGTTTGGGAGCCGACTGTCCTTTCTTCGTGCGCAACCGTCCGGTATTTGCCACGGGCATCGGCAATATCTTCACTCCTATCGGCCTTTCACTCTCCGGCTGGCATCTCGTTTTAGTGAAGCCCGACATCTTCGTGTCCACGAAAGAAGCCTACGCCCGAATCAGCCCCCGAAGACCCGAAACGCCTATCACAGACATCATCCGCCGCCCCGTAGAGGAATGGAAAGACCTCCTGACGAACGATTTTGAAGAAGGAGTCTTTGCCCTCCATCCCGAAATCGCAGACATCAAGGCACGGCTGTACGACCGGGGAGCGGCATACGCTTCCATGAGCGGTTCAGGTTCGAGCGTTTTCGGCCTTTTCCGGACGGTACCGGAAGAAACAGATATGCGCAGGCTTTTCCCGGGAAGCTTTTATTTTCAGGCCTTGCTTTAGGTGAATGCCCCTTTCTCACCACATCCTTCACCATAAGCCGTTGAATGACAGTATCAAAGCAAAAAGGGTGAAGGATGTTTTCACACCGCGAAAACGCATCCGCGTGAAGGCACGGTGAAGGCCAAGAGCACAGAGCCTTCACCATAAGTCGCTGTCATTGAGGAAGTATGAAGGATGCGACCCCTTTTTTGTATTCTCGTATAGAAAGGGGTGGAAGACGGAAAAAACCTTCAATACATGCCCCAAACGATGCCAGCCGATTCAAGAATCGCTTGGCTGAGATTGAAAAATCGTTCGGCTGAGAACGGAAAATCGTTTGGCGGTCATTTTTTCGGCCGCTTTACGTCCCTTAGGGCATACTTCCAGCTCCCCAATCCACGATACTCAAATCCTTCACCGGATGATAGAAGGTATCGGGCATCCGTTCGGTGAAACGGCGAACTATCTTTTCTTCCTAAAGCATTGCACAGCAAAAGAATAATTGTAACTTTGTACCACATGAACAATCAATAAAGGAGAAAACGATATGAACACAATGGTCTTTCTGGAAGATACCCTGAACCAGTTGCAGTCCTTCAGCACAGACGAAAAGCAATGGCTGGCAGACAAACTGTACGAGCAGATTCGGGAGGAGAAGAAAAAGGAGAAGTTGGTGTTCCCGCATATCTCCAAAGGATATAAGCCTAATCGCGAGGTGCTCGACATGGTGGCCGACCGCCTGCCTGTGGAAATTGACGTGGAAGCCGAACAAATAAAAATGTGGGAGGAACGCACCAAATGAAAGTATTCTTAGACACGAATGTCCTCGTAGACTATCTGAACAAACGTGAACCTTTCTTCGAGGATGCCGCGAGCATCATCGGCATCTGCCTCTCGGGACAGGCTAAAGGCGTATTGTCTGCCCTTTCTGTAGTCAATGCCGCCTACATCATGCGAAAGGCATATACCAAAGATTCCCTGATGGCCAAAATGGAATGGTTGGCAACAGCCTTTGAAATCTCCCCCATCAACCGGCAGACCATCCACGATGCCCTCACCTCCCGTGCCGCCGACTTCGAGGATGCCGTGCAATGCTTCTCTGCCGTACAATCCAGATCAGACCTCATCCTCACCCGTGACAAGTCCGGCTTCAACGGTCTTGTCCTCCCGGTGATGACCCCTGCCGAGTTTTTGGCACGCTGCGCAGAATAGAACCAAGAGACCTATCTACTGTCTTTTTGTAGATAAAGTTGCCTGAAATGTGGAAAACGTTTAAACTTATTCATATTTCAGAGTTTCCAAATTACTGTTCCTGTTTTTGACACACTTTTAAACACTTAAAAAATCACTAAAAATTGGAACATGAACCTGAACACCCTCCTTTTTTAGGATTCTTGTTCCAGTGAAACACCAAATGCAACATCACGTAATGGGGCAGAGAACGAAACCATGTTTCGGTACGCCCTTGCGCATTAACACTATATTGTGTGGAAGAAACCTGATGCAACAGGTCGAACGCTTCAATCCTTGCAATGAGTTTGCCTTTCCAGAACGGTTGGCTGAGCGAGGCATTCAGCACAAAGTCATCCGTATTCAATTCCGCACTACCATAGCCCCGGCGGCTGTACATTGTGGCATCGGCCGACAAGGTGGTCTTGATACGTGGTAGGGTGTAACGGGCAGAAAGTCCGTAGTTGAAATCCAAGGCATCGAGTGTCTCGAAATCGCGCATCCGTCCTTCAGAATGCCGCCAACGGATGTCACCGGAAGCCCGGATGTTGAATGCGTCCTTATTATATTGGATATAAGTACCATCGTGCAGGACAGTGGTGTTCACCGCATTCACGTGGCTTTCCGTCTCCCCCGCCAACATGGCGTGGTCTACGGAATGGTCATAATTCGCATCTGCATTCATCTGCCATGTCCAATAACGCTTCTCGCCGATGTTGGCCGAAATGTCAAACCGTGCCGTAACGGAATAAGCTCCGCTCACATTCATAGGCTTGTAAGTGTACACGCCCGTCACCGGATTGTAACTCGCTGACTGCGCCACGTCACGGTGGCGGTAGTTGAACGACGCGCCCGCATGCCATAGGCTGACGTGCGTCCCGTATTTCCGGGTATAGTCGGCATTGGCACTTGTCGTGGCCGTCCCCTTCAAGCCGGGATTTCCCTCCTTAACCACAAACGGTTGGCTGTCGTCGCGATAAGCTATTTGGTTCAACAGGTCGGCAGGGGAACAGTTGTATCCGACCCCGACACGAAAGTCGTGCTTACCGTCTTTCGACATATGGCGGAAGGCGGCATTGGGCGTAAAGAACACCCAAGTATCGTGTGCCAAAGTGTCGATGACACCTCTTTTGTAATCTAACGATTGATGAGAAACGGGTACGTCCACACCTATCCTCCATTGGTCGTACATGATTTTCAAAGGAGAATCTCCTATACTATAAGATGCTTGTTGGCTTAACGCAAGATAGACTTTATATTGCCAATTACGTTGGTGGCTGTCATAAGAATTGGATGGGTCGGTAATGGCCGTCAGCATGTCGAGCTGCGAGGCCAACAGCAACGTGTCGGGATGATAGAGGTAATCATGGCTCCGGTCACCTGAGAACTGCACGTTCCCTCCCGTTAGAAGATTTACCTTGCCCCATAGTTCGGAAAAGGTAAAGTACGTATTCAAAGAAAAGTTTGTCCAACGTTTGGAAACGTCGCTGGCATTATAACGTACGTCTTCAGCCTGCGAGATTGTCTGCCATGTGTCGTAACGATTGGATAACCAAGACTGGTTATCACTGTACCGGAAAAATAAGGAGTATCCACCATGCCATTGTTTCTCCTTGTTGATGTTAAAAGTTCCTCCTGACTCTTGGCAAAAAGCCCATCCGCGTCCCTCGCTCAAAGCATTGGTACGCATGGAAGCTGTCAAATCCTTATCCCATTGCTCAAACCCGGAACGTCCCCGGGTATCCCACTTGTCATAATCAAAATAAGACGTGAAATCAAAGTAAGACGGTTTTTTGAACACCAAACGGTTGACCAATTTCAAGTGCCAGTTGTCAGATTCGTTACGGTTCTCCGTAAACGACATGGGTTTGCTACCTTCAAGGAATTGCTCATAGCGTTGACGCATCTCCGATTCGGTATCGGACGATGTGAAATCGGCATTGAAATTGTCCGTCACATTCTTATCTTTCGATTGGTAATCCAAATCGGTCGCTACGCTGCGCGTAGTGAGAAGCGACTGGGGCATGGTGGCCGGAGACCAATGGCCATGCTCGCCGATATGGCGGCTTTCATTCACGTTGTTCACATTGCCCAACAACGCATACCGCCAACGGTCGGTAAACCCCAAAAGGAAACCACGCCCCAACCACCGGTCTTCCGTTCCACCCGCAGCCTCCACATTGGCAATATATCCTTGGTTGTATTCGTTTTTCAAGTTTACGTCCATCACATATTTGCGCGGTTCCACATCGTATCCCAACGCCTCACTCTTGTCCGTCTGTTTTTCATACACTTTAAGATTTTTCACCGTATAATAAGGTAGGTTTTCCATCAACACTTTCTTGTTTCCACGGAAGAAAGTCCGCGAACCGAGCAACAATTCATCCACCCGTCGCCCGTTCACGAATATCTCGCCGCCGTCATTCATCGTCACGCCTGGCAACTGGCGTATCAAGGCATCGAGCATCGAACCATAAGGCAATTTAAAAGCGTCGGCATCATACACCAACGTATCTCCTTTATAATACATCTTGACCTTCGTAGCTTTTACAACGACCTCGTTCAAGGCCATATTACGCTCCTTGCGCATCTTAATGGGTTCTTCCAATCTTACGGAGCTATTTTCAGGAAGAAGGACGGATACCGGCTTCCACACATCACCATAACCCGGTCGTGTAGCACGTAATAAATAATCCCGTTTTTCAGCTTTAACTACTGCAGAGAACATCACTTTCAGAAGTTTTCCATTACGGTTCCTAAAGTCCACAATCTTTGCGGAGTCTACCACAACCGTACTATCCGGATTGAGAATGGATACCTTTACTCCACTAAGTGGAACTTTCAAAAAATCATCCTCAATCTCACCGACTATTTCTATTGTCTGTGCTAAAGTGTGTACACAACAAAAAAACATTAAGACGTATACCAGTAGACCTTTTCTTATTCCTACAATCATTTTTTCTGCATAAAGTGGAAAAACGTTTCATCCTATTCATCACTTCTTAAGATTTCCGTTCAAGTGATTCACATTGCCCCAATAAGATTCGCTTTGGGACAAGACCTATACATCACCTTACACTTTGCCAATGAAAGTGAACAGTATTCTTCTCTCTCTTTGGTCAGTTCCAAAAGATGGCTGCCTACGAAACCTGCACCATCTACGACCAACGCCCGAAGATTTGTTTTCCATTCCTGTTTTATCATGGCTTTAATTTAAGTTTGCGCAAATATAGATGTCAAATCATACTTTTTCCAAGTATAAAAGTATATTTCTGCAATTCTAAAGGCTATTTTCACCCAAAAGTGTGATTTTTTATCGTCAAAAGTCATACTTATTGAGTTTTTTTATAACTTTACACCATAAACAATTAACCTAAGTATAAAATGAAAACCAACCAATCCCTCACAACTACCAACTTCATAGGTTATGCACAGGAGGAATACGAAAATTTAAAACCGCTTATCGAGATTACCAAGGCATTCGTTAGAAGTTCCAACCAATATATCTATATCATCGATTTCCTTAAAAAGGATTTCCTATACGTATCCGATAAAATCGTCAGGCTCTGTGGAGAAGAAATAGACGGAAAGAAACGTTTCAACTATGAAATATACTTAAAACATGTCCCAACAGAAGAACAAAAGATGCTTTCGGAAATCAACGAAAAAGGCCTTGGTTTGTTCCACACATTCCCTACCAACGAACGGACAAACTACACACTATGTTATGACATAGACCTTATCCGAAACAAGAAAAAAACACTCTTAAACCACAAACTCACTCCTCTTGCGTTCACTTCCAATGGACAAGTTTGGATAGCCTTATGCGCCATATCGCCTTCGGCACATAAAGAGTCCGGACACGTCCTCATGCTACACACGAACGGTACGTATTACGAATACGATTTATTATGCCACGATTGGGGCAAAAAGGAAATAAAAAGACTGAACGAAACGGAACAGGAAATCCTGCTTTTGTCTGCCAGAGGTTACACGGTGGAGGAAATCGCCAAACAGATTTGCAAGTCGGTAAATACCATCAAAACCACCAAACGGAATTTATTCAAACGCTTTGAAACAGAATCCATCATGAACACTTGGGTCGACATCATGAACCGCAGGCAGATTTAAAATAAATCCGAATGCGTGCCTGTACGCACTAAAGAGGGATATTCTGTAAATGTCGCTAAAAAACAAGATGGCATATGAAGAGGATAGAGCATAAAGTGCCCTATTTGAAATTCGGCTATGTATTTCCTGAAAATTGTTTCATCCTTTTTTCCAACGCCTCCTTCAGATTCTCCTGCGGAGACAGTCCCAGCTTTTTACGGATATGCCCGCGATGTGCGGTCACATTGTTTTCCGTCTTGCCGAGCAATCCGCAAATTTCCCCCAGTTTTTTCCCTTGCAGTATCAGCCGGCAGATTTCACGTTCGGACGGCGAAAGTTCGGGCAAGGCTTCGGCGATACGGTCCATTTGCGTCTGTTTTTTGGTCAGGTAATCCGCAACCGTATTGATGATGTTCCGTTGGGAACGCTCGCCGACTAGTTCCAACAGCCTTTCCGCGTCTTCCGTCGTGGGGGCTTCCTTCTTTGAAAATTCGATGTATGCCTTGACCTGCCGCTTGTTCAGGCGGAGCAGGTCCAGCAGTTCCGCTTCGTCTTGTTTCAAAACCGTATTCTCCTGTTCCAGCGCTTTGCTGTTCCGTATCAGCCTTTCCCCAAGGAAGCAGATTGTGATGAATACCAATAAATACAGGATGTAGAAGTTCTGTAAAATCGGACTTTCCAGCACGTACAGGCAAAACGTGTAAGTGCCCATACCTATGGTGCTCAACACGACCGGCAGATAGCGCATGTAAGCCAGCTCGGCCAGCATGACCAATACCATAGTCAGCACGAGATTCCCTACAATCAGGGATATATGATAATCGGAAGGATGGAATGAGCAGTTCAGCATCTCAGCGGAGATTTCCAGTTGGGTGGCTACCAGTAAAATGGCCAGAGTCTTGTCCAGTGAAAGGAACTTCTTGACATACCCGATCAGGGATACCGCCCCGATTAGCAGGTTCATCAGGTTCAGATAGAAGTAAAACGTGCTGTCCGGACCTGTCCAGCCCAACAGGTTGAGGGGTATGCCGATAAAAAGAATGATGCTCCCGTAGAGGAAGACCGAAAGTTTTTGCCGTCCGCTGACCGTGCTTTCCCTGCCGTATATGAATGCTTTGGGAAGCCTTTTCCAACTGTTAAATATATGTTTCATCGCAGATTTTTCTATTATTTTATGGTTTTTTATGGTACAAAAATAAGGCAAAACTCCCGTTTTTATGGATATTTGGGGCTAATTTTATTTGGAGAGCGTTCTTTTAACTCCTTAATTTGTGGTATCCAAATTAAAAAATTATATAATGCTACAAAAAGGAATCATATCGGTAGAGGTTTGCCGGAAACGGCAACAACCCTTGAAACGGGATTTTGCGGACATCCTGCATTCCGGTGTTTCCTTTGTGCGCATTCCGGTCACTTCATTAAGCAAAAATAAGTCTGTAAATTTGTGTGAGCCAATAATTTGTTTAAACACACACATATATATTCTCTACAGGCGCGTATTATACAAAATACTTTCTGAAATTCAAATAGTTAGCGAAGACTGTTTCGCTGGCATTTCCTTTTTTATATACGTTTTTATTTCCCTTGTTCCTGCATCCTGCGGGAGAGGCGGATGGTCATGCTCGTTTGCGTGCAGTACGGATACCGTATCCGGCCTGTGCGTAAACGGGCGCATTTATTTTGATGCCTTATGAAATCAACAGACTACTTTATGAATAAAAGAAGAAAACGATGGATGCGACCGGTTCTGCTCCTTCTGTTATTGGTGCAGGCCGGCTTGGTGTGCGGACAGAGCGATACGACCTATGTATTCCGGTTCGTAGAGGGAAAAGACCAGCTTTTTGTCCCTTACCAAAGGAATGAAAAAGAGCTGACCAGGCTGTTCGCCTGTGTGGAGCAGTACCGGGAGCGGATCATGAACGGAGAAATACCGTTGCATGTGAACGGCTATTGCAGTTCCCGGAGCAGTGAGGTGGAAAATCTCCATATAGCCCGGATACGGTCCAACCGGGTGAAGTCGGAACTGATTACCTGCAAAGGACTGAAAGAGGCCTGTTTCATTACCCGGAATCATGCTTCGGGAGGCGATTCCGTGACGATACGTCTGGTTGTCCCCATAGAGCAAAATCATGCGGATGTTTCCGAAGAGTCATCGCTGGAGCATCATGCCACGGGGAAAATTCCCCCACAGGAAAAGGCAGATCCGGTTTTGCCCGTGGAGCGGACGGACACAGCAGCGGATACCGCCACCGCTTCGGAGACGGTCGTGCCGGTAAAAGAAGAAACCGGATACACGGATGACTGTCATTTTGCTCTCCGTGCCAACCTGCTTCGTTGGGCAACACTCACGCCGGATTTGGGGATGGAATGGCGTATTAACCATTCGTGGGGTTTGCTGGTGAACGGCTCATGGACTTCGTGGACGTGGAACGAAAAGGACAGAAGATATGCCGTTTGGGAGGTATCACCCGAAGTGCGCTACTATATAGGTAAGGAGAAACGCGGCCATTTGGGCGCAATGTATAAGGCAGGGCAGTTCAATTACAAGCTCTCTGCAACCGGCAAGCAGGGCGACCTGATGGGCGGCGGCATTACCGGCGGTTATCAGTTGCGGCTGAATAATGCCCTCTCGCTCGACTTCAATCTCGGCATCGGCTGTGTACATGCCGACTACGAGAAATACGAAGTCATCGATGAGGTTCGTGTACGCCAGGGCACGGAAAGCAAGAATTGGTGGGGCTCCGTGAGTGCGGGTGTCACCTTAGTATGGAAAATCGGTGCAAGCCGAGCGCATAAAAGCTCACTTTTGAATGCCGAGGCGCAGCCCGATTTATGAAAACTGTTCTAACGGAAGGAGGAAAAGATGAAGAAGATATTAAAAAGTATACTGAAAAATATACGTTCACGGGAAATAACGGTCGTTCGTAAAACGATTTTGCCGGTGGCGATGGCGACCCTTACTTTCGCTGTCTCGATGACAGGCTGCGTAAAAGACGAGCTTTTCAACACGCCGCATCCCGACAAGGGAGCGGTAGTCGTTACGACCGACTGGACGGACGCGTTGGCGGAAGCCACTGTTCCCGACACTTACTTTCTAAGCATGGACGGCGGTGAGACGAAAGAAGTGCAGGCTGTAACAAACTGCTACCCCGACCTGCTCTTGCCGGACAAGCACACGCTTCTGATGTATAATGAGCCGCAAGGCATGAAGGTCAACGGCACGACCGCCACGGTAAACAGCCTGACGGACGGCACGCTGGAGCCGTTGCCGGAATATCTGTTCTCGGCGGTGAAGGAACTGGACATGATGCAGGACGACACGTTGCGCATCACCGTGCCGATGATACGCCGTCTGTGTCCCATTGTGCTGAACCTTACACTGGGAGGCGAGAACACGGAGGACATCGCTTCGATAACCGCCACGTTGGGTGGCATGGCGGCTTCGGTGGACTTGCGGACGGGAGCGGCAGGCAACGAGAACGCCACGATAACGCTGGATATAAAACAACAGGCGGAAACCAAGGCACGTGCCTATACCGAAGGCCGGCTGGAAATGAAATGTCGCACGGTGGGCGTAAATCCGGCAGAACACCAACTGCTGACCATAGAGGTGAGGATGGTGGACGGTTACGTGCAGACCATCGTGTCCGACCTGACGGACTATCTGAAGGATTTGAACACCGAAATGAACCCGATTGAACTGACCGGCACGGTGGAAGCCCCGCAGGACGGGCATTTCAGCGGTACGATAGAAGACTGGGAAACCGTTTCCGGTGGAGATACAGATGCAAACTAAACAAGTTTTTGAGTATAAACAAAAAAGCAGAAAAATGAATGTAAAGAGTAACATGATTGCAGCCGCGGTCAGCGCCCTTATGCTGGCAGCCTGCCACAATGAAGACGTGACACCCGGCACGGAAACCGGGCAGGATCTGGCGCACTTCAGCGCCATCATTACCCAACCGGTCACACGGGCCTATGACCAAATCTGGGAGGCGAATGACGGAATCGGCATCAGCGGAACAAGCGGTGACGTAACTTACACCAATGTACGTTATCTGACAACCGATGCCAGTGGTAATTTCAACCCGGAAGACGAAAGTAAGAAGATCTACTTTCAAGACAACAGCGAAGTAACCTTTACCGCCTACTATCCGTGGAACGACCTGAAAGGCAGTACGACCATCACCGCCGACACATGGGGACAGAAGGAACAGAAGATTTTCGATTTCCTCTGGGCACAGGCAAAGGGAAGCAAAACCCGTCCGGACGTGGCTTTCCGCTTCGCACACCAAATGGCAAAGGTGGTGCTTACCGTCAAGTGCGGTGCTGATGTGAGCTATGACGAAGTAAAAGCCGCCGTGCTGACACTGGACGGCTTCAAGCACGAAGGCTCGTTCAATGTGACAACAGGAACGGCAGAAGCAACCGGAAACGAGAGCGTGATGTGGGAGTTTGCCGGCAATACGGAAAACGAAGTGTATAACGCCCCGTTCAAATATGACGATGAAAAGCAAACGGTTTCCTACACCCTGATATTTTTCCCGCAGGTGTTCGACGCAGCTTTGCCGTTTACCGCAGAGCTGACCGGCAAGCAGTCGTTTACGGCCGACCTGAACTTTACCTCTGCCAATGCGGAGATTGACAAGGCAAATGCCAAGAACGAATGGGTGGCAGGCCGCCAGTACAACATGGGTGTCGTGTTGAACAAGACAGGTATCAAGGTGGAAGGCTGTACCATCGCACCGTGGGAGGAAGTCTCCCTGCCGGATGACATTCCAGCCATGTAAGAGAGAACAGAAACCAAACAATAACAACTTAATATACAGTACATAAATGAAAGCGAAGTATTTATTTACGGCAGCCGCACTCCTGCTGGGTATGAGTGCCTGCAATAACGATGAGAACGAGAATCTGACGGATGGGCCGGTAGCCGCCACTTTCACCGGCAGCATTGAAAAAGCCAAAGTGAGCACCCGTATGGTTGATACAAATTGGGAAGCGGATAACCTGATAGGCATTACCGGCAAGTCCGGCAGTACGGAGTACAATAATATCCCTTACAAAGCTACCCAAGGCGGAGCCGATGGCAAGTTTGAAGCAGTCGATGAGCAAATCTATTTCCAGAATCTGGATGAAGTCAGCTTCACGGCTTACTACCCCTATCACGACTTTGACGATCCGACGTTTACAATAATTGGTGCCGATACCAGAGAACAGTCCTTGCAGAAGGAATTCGACTTCCTTTACGGTACAGGCAAAGGGAGCAAGGCCAATCCGGTTGTGTCTTTCAGTTTCGAGCACCGGATGTCCAAAGTGTGTTTGGAAGTGAAAGGCGGCGACGATGTGAGCTTTGATGATCTCAAAAAGGCTGTGTTCGGCTTGGATAACCTTTTGATCGATGCAATTTTCTATACCGAAAACGGCACTATCTCACCGTACAATGAAGCCGTACCCTCCGGTTGGGCGTTCCAAGGAAACGAAACCGAGTCCCAAAATGTCCCGGATTTCTCTGTCAAAGAGGAAGAAAGCTCAAAAACAATCACCTACACCCTGATTCTCTTGCCGCAGGAGTTTACAAACGGCAATCTCAAATTTACTGCTGCCATCGACCAAGGGGAAGTAACAGGCATACAGCGTTTTTCGGCAGAAATTGACCTAAGCAAAGCGGATGGCAACGATGGAAACAAGCTGGTGAGTGGTACGCAATACAATATACCCATCACCATCAAAAAGACACAGTTGACAGTAGGCACTCCCACCATCACACCGTGGAATAAAAAAGATTTGGAAGACATTGAGGCAGAAATGTAATAAAAACAAACAGCCATCCCGTGCATCGGCGTAAGCATGGAGATACACCTAATATATAAAAAAAAGTGTAGCTGCCCACATCGCAGTGGGCGGTGGCGCAAAGAAACCATAAAATTGAAAGGAAAAAATGAAGAAGAATTGTTTAATCCCGAATAGTATCTTTCTGGCAGCCTGCTGTCTGGCAGCGACGACCGTCTTCGCAGGCTGCAACGATAACAAGGAGAAAGACGGTGAAACCGGCATCCTGAGACCCATCGCCGAGAACATCACTGGCAAGTGGAACATGGAGGAAAGCCACAGGAAGCAGGACGACAAATGGGTGGAAGACCTCATCCCCGAAGGTGAGGGACATACCTACACCCTCCGCACGGACGGCACGGCGTTGAGTGCGTTTACCGCTCCCGATGGCTATACGAAGCTCAACGTGGGTGAATGGAAAGTGGACGAAGCGACCAACAAACTGACGCTCGGCACGATGACCGTTGATGTGCTCAGTCTGGACGCGACATCGCTTGTCATGGGACACGACGAAGCCCGCGACTCGGAAACGGGCGAAATAATGCAGGGAGAGTTCCGATGGACGTTTGCCCGCATGGACGAAAGCCAAAAGACACTGGCCGAACAGTTGGTGGGCAAATGGATTCTCTCCAAAAGCTACGAAAAGAAAAACGGCGAGTGGGTGGAAAATTCCGGCGGACTACCCGACGAGGGCTGGCACTTGTACCGCGCGAACGGCACTTTCACCGCCTATTCACGCACCGGCGAAAATGAATTTACAAGCGACACGAACTGGGTGGTGAACTGCACCACCGGGGAAGTGCGCTGGACGGCAGAATCCGGGCAAAGCTCCACGGCGACCGTGACAATCGAAGCCGACGGGACGCTCTCCGTGTTCTACGCCAACAGCTTCGACCCTGTAACGGGACAAAGTGTTGCGGGCGAGTTCAAGGATGTGATGGTACGCGCACAGGAATGAATTCAGCCATCCGTGCAGCAGGCATCAGGAGATATGCTATATAAAAAGTGTATCGGACGTTTCGCATCCGTCAGTGGTACAAAGAGAACATAGAAACATCTCATAAAGAAAGGAGGAAAACACGAGATGGTAAATTTCAAAATAGAACAATTAAAATTTTAGAAAAAATGGCAATATATAAAGTTAATAAAATCAATAAAATAGAGCTTGAGAATGCATCAGGTACGGTATGCAAGTTGAAATGTTATTACAAAATAACAGAAAGCGATACGCCTAAGACTATTGGCTCAACCGGTAATTTTTCTCTTGGAAAAAGTAGAACATTGAATTTGTCAGAAATAGCAGACCTGCCTGATGGTGCTTGGGTGACAGCGTATGCCGATGTTTCCGGAAAAGACAGTGCGTCTGATGTCTGGTTTATTTATGACAAGAACTATGATGCAACAGCTTCGTTTGAAATAACCGGTACTGCTTTCAAGACGAAAGTGGCTTTTAAAAGTATCAGCGAAATGTATGGAGATGATTTGATAAATGGTCTCAAACTCAACAATCAGTCAGGAACTGTCTGTACACTTGAATGTTACTACAAAAAGGAAAAAGAGGAAGATCCGAAAAGGACTGGAAGTACAGGTAATATTACCGTCGGATTTAGCGGTAAACTTAACTTGGATAATCTTGATTTACCGGATATGGCTTGGGTTACAGCTTATGCGAATGTGAAAGCCGGAAGCGATGATTTCTGTCCGGTTTGGTTCCGGTATAAAAAAGGAAATAAAAAATGTGCAGAATATACCATATCCGGGGTCATCAACTTTACGACTGTGACTTTTAACAATGTTGATATTGATAATGACAAATAATACTCTGCAAATGAATTTGAATAGCCACTGCCGGATAACATTGGCGTAAGTCCGGGGGATGTGTTCCTATGAGAGTAGCACATACCGAGTGTTTCGCACCACTCGGTGGCACAAAATAACTAAAAACTCGAAACATGAGACGTAGTATATTACAAACCAAGTTTTATTTATTGTCCGTGCTCCTGTCGCTCGCTTCCTGCTCGCAGGACGAACTGACGGAACAAGGCACGGCTTTGCCCGACGGGATGTACCCGATGACCTTTACCGTCGTGCAGGTTGCACCGGAAAACATGCCGCAAACTCGCGTATCGGAAGACGAAAACGGCATGAGCAGCCGATGGGATGGCGGCGAAATAATAAAAGTAGCGGTGAGTGGAAAGGGTAACGACATGGAAACTACCTGCACGTTGGATGAAAGCGGGAGCATCACTGCTTACGACCCGCAACTCTACTGGCAGAACACCAACAGTGCCACTATCAATGCGTGGTATTCCAACATCGCAGAACAGAGCACGGTAACAGAAAAGACTGTCAGCCTTGCCGACCAATCGGGCGGACTTGCCTACGTACTGAAAGCGGAAGAAACCACAGCCCAATATAAAGACCAGAAAATTAAACTGAAATTCTCCCACCAGCTTGCCAAAGTCCGTGTGAAGCTGGAGAAAGGCTCGTATCAGGGGAATTTAAGCAACGCTACGGTAAAGGTAAAAAGCTATACCTCCTGCACCGTTACAAATGGCGATGTCAGTGAAGGAAGTGAAGTAGGCTATATCACCATGTGCAAGAACGGAGAGTATTATGAAGCCAATCTTGTGCCGGGTACTCTTCAAGCATCGGAAACCTTTGAAATCAGTACGGATAGCAAGACAACTAAGGCAAGCCTGAAAGGAGATGTTTCGCTTGAAAAGGGAAAAGTACACGAAATAACCATCAATGTGAAACAATCTTGGCCAGACGAAGTGGACAGCGGAACATATACTATCTCCGGCGAAAGCTCCAAGACCGTGAAACTGAGTGGAAATGCCACCTTGATATTGGACGGAGCCGTCAGCCGGGGTGCTGAAACCGCTATCCGTGTGACCGGCGGAAGCCCCACCATAGTTGTGAAAGGCACGGAAAACAACTTTCAATGCAGTAAAACACCCATCCTGCTCGACCCCGATGCCAGTGTCACCATCAAAGGTAATACAGATAATGCTAAGGACAGCAAACTGATTGTGCAAGCCGGAGATTTCTGCACAGGCATCGGAGCTGCTCCCGGCAGCGATGGGAACAACATACCTGCCGCCTGCGGCAATATCACCATCGAGAACATTACTTTGCATGCGAATGGCAGCTTTGGGAGTGGTAACAAAGCCGGTGCCGGCATCGGTACGCCGGGTGGATATGCAGGCTCGTGCGGCGACATTACCATCAAGAACTCCACCGTCCATGCCCGAGGCGGGCAAGGGGCAGCCGCCATAGGCACAGGTTGCAACGTATATCGCGATGTAAGTTGCGGAAAGATTACGATAGATCATTCGCAGATATATGCCACAGTAGATTATTTCTACGCTATCGATTATCTTAACGGTTATGCTGCCGGTATCGGGCATGGTGCGTGGTTAGGTAATTCCGTCACTGGCACTGTAGGGGAGATTGTCATAACCACTGACGAAGAAGAGGATGAATTCTTCTCCAGCGACCGTTTCAAAAGGGCAGACGGTGGCACCACCGGCTTCTACAAGGTAGGGAAAGGTACTTGCACAAGCGATGTAGGTACGCAGGTTTGGAGCGGTGCAACGTTCAATGGCAAGTCGCTCGCGACCAAAGACGATAATGGGTATCCAAAGAATCTGTGATTTCCGTTCCGATGATACGAATCGAGGCAATCAACTATATTACTAACAGATTTAAAAGCAAAAACGTATGGCAATTTTAGTAAAGCCCGTACAACGGCATAATCCCACAGATCCGGATGCACCTCAAAAATGGTATATGTCACCCAAGTAACCACCGCACAAGTGGACGAAACCCAAGTGGCGATGGACTTGGCGGAAGAAACCACCCTCCCCCCCAGCGAAGCGATGATGGCGATACGCCAGCTCCGCAAGGTGCTCCTACGCCGCCTGCTCGGTGGCGAGAGCGTGAAACAGGGCTACTGGGGCAGCTTCAGCGTTACCATCAGCAGCACGGGGGCAGATACCAAAGAGGACGTAACGGCACGCAACATCAAGAACGTCAACCTCAACTTCCAGCCCGACGAGGCATTCAAGAACGACCTCCAGAAAGCCACCTTCGCATGAGTGGACAAGCTGGCGGAAGGTAGACCGGGCACGGAAACTTCGGAAGACAGACTGGAAAACATGCAAACGAAATAATAATAAGAAATTTGCAAGGTATTGGATATTTTTCCTATCTTCGCATTCAGAACTATTTGAAATTGCACGAATTATGGAAAGAACGATATTCAATAAGGCGCAGTTGGAAATGCTCGACATCATGGCGGGTATCCGTACCGAAGAAGAACTGAATGCACTGAAACATACTATCTCGGAATTTTATGCCAAACGCGCTGATGAAGAGATGGAAAAGCTATGGGAATCGGGCCAGTGGAATGAACTGACGTTGAAAGAATTGGGCGAAGCCCATTACCGCACGCCCTACAAACAATGAAACAACTTGTAGTATTTTTGCTTACAGAAGGAAAGCAGTAAACAGCTTCCTAAGCTATATTATTTCTAAGAAGAAAGAAACTTCTTTGATAATCAGCGAAAAAGAGGCTATTTTTGCATGAATTTAGAAAGAAATAACTACCTTTGTACAAAGGCATCAAGCAAATGGGACAATTAGCTTTCATAAAAATGTTTTTGCTGGTAAGCATCCCCACTGATGTAAACGACAACCGTCGCCACATCCATGTGTTCCGTAAGGGAGGGAGGCATTTGCATTCTGTGGCGAAAATATGGATAGAGCGGAATGGCATCAAAGACATTGAAATAGCCGAGAGCGAATTGAATGCCAAAGACAATGCCTTGATTGTGTCAGCCATAGGTAGACATTGGGATTTCATCAATGAACAAATCACCAAAACATTTCGTGGCGAAAAAACAAAAGTAAAGAACATTGAAAAATAATATGCTTATGTGCAAGATGAAAGATGTAAACGTAGGTATCAAGAAACTGGATTTTACCGGCTATCGTGGTAAGATGGCAGCCTACCTGACGGACGGGCGCGAAATCATCGTCCCGTTGTCGTTCTTTCCCGACATCAAGCGGCTCTCACTGAAGGAACGGGAAGAATGGATGATTTTGGACGACCAGTTTTTTACCTTCGGCCGTTTGAGTAAAATCTATTCGGTAAAAGATTTGATGCTGCTGTCATAATCATTTTTTCGGCAAAAAAGTTACTCGTCCCGTCCCTCTCCGCACACAAGGGGAAGGACGGGACGTTTGTTTTACGACCGGTCGTAAGGATCCCATCATGAACACTTGGGTCGACATCATGAACCGCAGGCAGATTTAAAATAAATCCGAATGCGTGCCTGTACGTACTAATAGAGACAACTTTAAGCGTTTCATTCCGAGAATATATCAACAACCAATCCGGAGTGACATAACATTCACGATAACCTTTGTAATTACCCGAAAGCGCATGGTCGCAATTATTGGCAGGCAGTGGTTCTCCGGCAGCGAGCATGGCGATAATATCATTCAGTAATTTTTCATCCAACTGTCGTTTACGAGCAAGTTTCAAATCTTTCAGATACTGCCTTGATACCTCAATCTTGTATACCATAACCAACAAGTTTAAGATAATCGTCCATTGTGTCGCAAATGACTGTATCCCCGCTTTCCACCTCACGCATAGCTCGGATACTATCAACGGAGCCATAATTTCAATATTTTGTATTACAATGCAAAGATAATCATCAGTTTACATATAAAGAAACTTTTCCTGTTGTTTTTACCATGAAATCGAATGTCTTTTTTTAACCTATTTCTACTTTAGCTTGTTTCCGGTTTATCGTTTTTTTCATACTTTTGCAAAGACTAAAAGACTTCTGCATGCGCAAGACTGTCATCTATAATACTGGAGAAACCATCCGTTTCCGTTGCTGGAACCGGAAAGGGTATGCCATATTCAGAAGTCTGCACCGCCACGTTACGATTGGGCATGTATGCAAAAGCATCGCCGATTCCGCATTGAAAAAGGACAAAAGCACGCTGAACCTTGAAAACAGACGCGGAGGTGTTGATTTTCGGATGCAAACGGAAGAAGAGGCATGGCCACCGGAAGGCAGTCCGGAACTATCGTCCGTCCTTTTTTTCCTTTCGGCATTCGGGTCTTCTGCGGCTATAAAACTTACGAATATCCCGGAAGCCCCTGCCACGTATTCTCATTTATTTGTCACCCATAAAAGCGGAGTGACGAAGGAACCTCATCCACATCCATACGGATGCCCATCGGTTTTCTTCGTCACTCCGCTCTTTTTATACAGAACGTTATGATAGAAAAACTGGAAAGAAAAGTGCATGAAGGCCAACCCTTCACACCGGAAGAAGTGCTCCAACTTACGGAAAATGCTCCTCTCGACGCCCTCTGCGAGGCATCCCACCGCATTACGTTGAGACATGCTTCGCGTAAATTCGATTTATGTTCCATTATCAATGCCAAATCGGGACGTTGTTCAGAGAACTGTAAATGGTGCGCACAATCGGCACACCACCCCACCGGAATAGAAACATACGGAATCGTTTCGAAAGAGGAATGCCTACGTCATGCCCGAATAAACGAAAACGCGGGAATACGGCGTTTTTCTTTAGTGGCAAGTGGAAAAAAGCCCACAGACCGTGAAGTGGACACGTGGTGCGAACATCTTGCATACCTAAGCAGGCACACCCACATCAGCCTGTGCGTTTCGCTGGGGCTTGCCTCGGAAGGACAGTTGGACAAACTGCACCGGGCAGGGGCAGTCCGTTACCATTGTAATCTGGAAACAGCCCCTTCATTCTTCGCCCGGCTGTGTTCCACCCATACACAAGCGGAGAAAATAGAAACTTTGCGCGCCGCACGCCGGGTGGGAATGGAGGTTTGCTGCGGAGGTATCATCGGCATGGGAGAAAACATGCGGCAACGTACGGAACTGGCCTTCACGCTTAAATCGCTGGACATATCCTCCATCCCGCTGAACCTGCTGCATCCCATCAAAGGGACACCTCTCGAAACCATGCCGCCTTTGAGTGAAGAGGATATCCTACGCACCATCGCCTTGTTTCGTTTTGTGAATCCGTCCGCATATCTCAGATTTGCAGGAGGACGCTCCCAACTGAGCGATGAGATGATACGCCGGGCCATGTACACGGGCATCAATTCGGCCATAGCAGGCGACTTGCTTACGACGATAGGTTCAAATGTGAAAGAAGATGTAGAACGAATCAAAGAAACGGGATATGAATTATGAACTGATTACCGACAGCTTCGACCGGGAGCACCTGTGGCATCCCTATACCTCTACGATTGACCCGCTTCCTACCTATAAGGTGAGACGGGCGGAAGGTTGCATCATTACGTTGGAAGACGGCACGGAACTCGTAGAAGGCATGTCGTCCTGGTGGTGTGCCGTGCATGGCTACAACCACCCCGTACTGAATCGTGCCGTGGAAAACCAGTTGCGGAACATGTCTCATGTCATGTTCGGCGGGCTGACACACGAACCGGCCATCGAACTGGGCAAACTGCTATTAGACATAGCCCCTCCTTCCATGCAAAAGATTTTCTATGCCGACAGCGGTTCGGTGGCCGTGGAAATCGCATTGAAAATGGCCGTACAATACCAATATGCGGCCGGAAAGCCGGAAAAGAACAATTTCGTGACCATCCGTTCCGGTTACCACGGCGACACGTGGAACGCGATGTCGGTATGCGACCCCGTTACGGGCATGCACAGCCTGTTCGGTTCCGCACTCCCCATACGGCACTTCGTCCCGGCTCCCCAATGCCGGTTCGACGGGGAATGGGACGAAAAGGACATCCTTCCACTACGCGAGACCATAGAGCGGCACCACAGCGAACTGGCCGGACTGATATTGGAACCGATAGTGCAAGGTGCGGGAGGAATGCGTTTCTACCATCCCCGTTATTTATGCGAGGCGGCCAAGCTGTGCAAGGCATACGGCCTGCTGCTCATTTTTGACGAAATAGCCACCGGCTTCGGACGGACGGGAAAACTGTTTGCCTGGGAACATGCCGGAGTGGAGCCTGACATCATGTGCATCGGGAAAGCCCTGACGGGCGGCTACATGACTTTTTCCGCCGTACTGACGACCGACCGGGTAGCCACCTGCATTTCGTCCCACGCCCCACACACCTTCATGCACGGACCTACATTTATGGGCAACCCGTTGGCCTGTGCCGTGTCTTGCGCCTCTGTCAGGCTGCTCCTGTCTTACGGATGGAAAGAAAAAGTGCTACGCATCGAAGCCCAGCTCCGCAGGGAACTGGCTCCGGCCCGCAGCCTGCCTCAGGTGGCCGACGTACGGGTGCTGGGTGCCATCGGAGTGATAGAAATGAAACATCCCGTGGACATGGCATGGATGCAACGCCGGTTCGTGGAAGAGGGTATATGGGTACGTCCGTTCGGACGGTTGGTGTACGTGATGCCTCCGTTTGTCATCCGGACGGAGGAACTGGCAAAACTGACAAGAGGACTCTTGAAAATCGTAGGAGAAATACCCGCCGGACAAAAGCAGCCATTATAAACCGTAACAAACCATACATCGAAAATGGAAACACCGGACAAAACATATACCGACACGCTCGAAGCCTTGCAACGTTCAGGCAACTTGCGAAACCTGCCACAAGCCGGGCACCGGGACAAATGGATGGTACGAAACGGTACCGACATGTTGAACTTGTCATCCAACGATTATCTGGGCCTGGCCTCCGACTTGTCGCTACGCGATGAATTCATGAAAGGCCTTTCCGAACGCGATTTCTTGCTCTCGGCTTCCTCCTCGCGTTTGCTGACGGGCAATTTTCCCGTCCACGACGAACTGGAAAAGATGCTTGCCTGCTTGTTCGGACGGGACGGGGCACTGGTCTTCTCCAGCGGTTATCACCTGAATACAGGTATTTTGCCAGCCGTAGCAGACGCACACACCCTGATACTTGCCGACAAATTGGTACACGCCAGCCTGATAGACGGCATCCGTCTGTCGGCTGCAAAATGTATCCGCTACCGCCATCAGGATTACACGCAACTGCAAACCCTGTTGGAAAAGCACCATCATGATTTTTCCAGAATCATCATCGTGACGGAAAGCATTTTCAGCATGGACGGCGACGTGGCTCCCCTCGCCCTTTTGGCCGAGCTGAAAAAAACATATCCTAACGTCATGCTTTACGTAGACGAAGCACATGCCGTCGGAGTACGCGGACAGAAGGGGTTGGGAATAGCCGAAGAACAAAGGTGCCTGAAGGACATAGACTTCCTGTGCGGCACGTTCGGCAAAGCACTGGCCTCAGTAGGGGCATTCGTGGTATGCAGCCAAACGATAAGGGAGTATCTGGTCAACCGCATGCGTACATTAATCTTCACCACGGCCCTGCCTCCCTTCAATACCGCGTGGACAAAGTTCGTACTGTCCCGTCTGGGCACGTGGAGCGAGCGCCGCGACCGGCTCGCCAAACATTCGCTCCACGTACGGCAAGCGATACAAGAGAGTGGCAAATCCTGCCCGTCTTCGAGCCACATCATTCCCGTGGTAATAGGAGAAAGCCGCGACACCATCCTGAAAGCGGAGGACATGCAGCGCAAAGGATTTTACGTCCTGCCCGTTCGTCCGCCCACCGTACCGGAGGGGACTTCCCGTCTGCGTATCTCGCTCACTGCGGCCTTGACCGCCGAGGAGACAGACCGTCTCTGCACGGCATTGGCGACACTTTAAAGATAGAACAAAAATGAAACAAACATTCATAAAGAAAGAAGGACATCCCCGGCTCATGTTGTTTTTTGCCGGATGGGGAAGCGAAGAAAACCTGTTCCGACGCCCCGTGGAAGAAGGTTATGACTACCTGCTTTGCTTCGACTACCGCACGTTGGATTTCGACTATACCCTAATCGAGGGTTACACTGAAATCAGACTCCTGGCATGGTCGATGGGCGTATGGGCGGCAAGCCGGGTCTTCACGGGGCATTCCTTCCCGTGGCAAATGAAATTGGCTGTCAACGGGACGCCTTTCCCGATAGACGACCGACGCGGGATTCCCGAAATGATTTTTAAAGGCACACTGGAACACTTCTCGGAAGACACATTAGCGCGTTTCCGCCGCAGGATGTGCGGCTCTTCCAGACAAACGGAAGAATTCCTGTCCCACACCCCCACCCGTACGGTGGAAGAACTCCGCGAAGAACTGGCTGCACTGGCACTGGGAATAACCGCATACGGAAGTTCCTCTTTCATCTGGGACAGGGCCATCATTGGCAACCGGGACAAAATATTTCCGCCACGCAACCAACATGAGGCATGGCAAGGAACGGAAATCATGGAAACGGAAGCCGAACACTACGAGACATCGTTGTTCAGCCGTCTGCTCGAAGGAAAGGGGGAAGAATGGACAAGGCATTGATACGGCAACGTTTTGCGAAAGCGACCGACAGCTACGACCGACAAGCCGGAATGCAAAAACACGTGGCCCGGCACATGGCCGAGGCCATCAAAAGCCACATTCCCGACAGCGACGGTTGGAACGTGCTTGAAATCGGATGCGGGACAGGGCTGTTCACCCGTGAATATCTCCGTGGGATCCGTCCCGGCCGCTTGCTCCTGAACGACATCTGCCCCGAAGTGGAACCTTACCTGTCCGGACTGCCTACCGCCTCCCCCATACGTTTCCAAGCCTGCGACGCTGAAACCCTGCGTTTTCCTGCGGGACAACATCTAATCGTTTCGTGTTCGGCCGTCCAATGGTTCGAGCGTCCCGAACGGTTCCTTTCCGGTTGTCGGGAACTGCTGACAACCGGGGGATACTTGGCCTTCAGTACTTTCGGCCCGCAGAACGTAAGGGAAGTAGCCTCGCTCACTTCCCTTACGTTGCCCTACCGCTCATTAGAGGAACTGCGCCGGACGCTTTCGGACGTATACCAAATCGTGTACAGCCGGGAAGAAATCCTGCATTTCACATTCCCCTCACCCTTGGATGTGCTGAAACATTTGCAGGCGACCGGCGTGACAGGCCTACGAAGCCGGAAATGGACCAAAGGCCAACTGGAAGATTTCTGCCAACGCTACCACAGGCAATATGCCGCACAAGACGGGACTGTCCCCCTGACTTACCACCCCATTTATATGATTTGCAAAAAACAAGGAAAATGAAAGAAAATGTATTTTTCGTGAGTGGCATCGACACCGACACAGGCAAAAGTTATGCCACCGGCTATCTGGCCAAATTATGGAACGGACAAGGCATCCGTACGATTACCCAGAAACTGATCCAGACGGGGAACGACGGACTTTCGGAAGACATCGAACTGCACCGCCGCATCATGGGTACGGGACTGCTGCCCGAGGATACCGACGGACTGACCATGCCCGAGATCTTCAGCTATCCCTGCTCTCCGCACCTGGCTGCCGAGATAGACAAACGTCCGGTGGATTTCGACAAAATAGAACGTGCCACACGGCGGCTCAGCGAAACCTACGATGCGGTCTTGCTGGAAGGAGCGGGCGGCTTGATGGTACCCCTCACCCGTGATTTGCTGACCATTGACTACATCGCCCGTCGCCATTATCCGCTTATTTTCGTCACCTCCGGCAAATTGGGAAGCATCAACCATACCTTATTGAGCCTGGAAGCCATCGCACGCCGGAATATCCGGCTGCACACAGTCGTGTACAACCTATACCCCGAAGAGAAAGACGACATCATCCGGCGCGACACGGAAAGCTACATCCGCCATTTACTGGAGAAGGAATATCCGGAAACCCGGTTCGTGACCCTCCCGCTCATATAGCCGGAAGTCCCGAAAGGATGCCGGAAAACAAAGGAGCTAAACCCCTATTTCGCCGCTCCCGATGCAAATCTCCGCCGCCGCATCGTACACCACACCGAACTGTCCGGGAGCTATCCCCTGTATCCTTTCGGGACTTTCCAACCGGTAGCCATGCTCTGCGCGATGCAGGCGGCCTTTCATGAAATGGGGCTGGTGGCGCGTCTTGAAGGTGACATCCACTTCCGGCGCGTCGCCCCACGGGTTTTCCGTAATGAAATGGAAGTCCTTCAAATTAAAACGATGTCCATACTGCAAAAGCGTGTCATAACCATGGGACACGTAAAGAATGTTTTGCTCCACATCCTTCTTTACCACAAACCAAGGTCCGCCCCCCAGTCCTAAGCCCTTGCGCTGGCCAATGGTATGGAACCAGTACCCTTTGTGCGTGCCGATGCGACGTCCGGTCTCGATTTCTATCACAGCTCCTTCCCGTTCGCCCAAAAAACGGCGTACGAAATCATTATAATCTATCTGTCCCAAGAAACAAATGCCCTGACTGTCCCTGCGTTTGGCCGATGGCAGACGCTGCGTTTCCGCAATGCGTCTCACCTCTTCTTTCATCAGGTCGCCCACTGGGAACATCAGCTTTGCCACCTGCAAGCTGTCAATCTGCGCCAGAAAGTCCGTCTGGTCTTTCACGGGGTCGCGTGCCGTACCCAGCCATATCTTACCGTCCCGCTCGCGTACCGTGGCATAATGTCCCGTGGCGATTTTGTCGTACCGGTGTCCCACCTCCTGTTCAAAGCATCCGAATTTGATAAGCTTGTTGCACATCACGTCCGGATTCGGGGTCAGTCCCCGCCGGGCACGCTCCATGGCGTAGCCCACCACAAGTTCCCAATATTGCTTTTGCAGGTCCACCACCTCAAGGTGCAGGCCGTAACGGCGTGCCGTAGCCGTAGAAAGCTCTATGTCCTCCTCGGCCGTACAGCTCAGCCCTTCGCCCTCCATTCCTATCTTGATATAAAACAAATCCGGCTTATATCCCATTTCGCAAATCCGGTGGACGGCCACTGCGCTGTCCACTCCGCCTGAAATCAATACTGCTATCCTCATATCCGCAACCTTTGGTCTTTATCGCGGCAAAGATAGCGTTTTTCCGTCAAAATGCCATATCCTGACAATTTGACATTCCGCTCCTTTCTCCTTCGTCCATACACACCCAGGGTGGGATTTGTCTGCAAAAAAACGATTCTCACGCATCGGGATTTTATCATTCTGGCATCTGAACGGGGCAAAACGAGAAATAAAGACAGAGACTATCCGCTGACTTCCGTCATGACGAGTGTGTCCGTTTCGGCTTTAGCGGGAATACACTGACATTTTGCATCCGATTCTCGTTCGGAAAAAAGGGTCAGATAATTCGTAAAAGACGAAAAAAGGGAAAAAACCGGCCTGCGAACGACTTGCTTTTTCACGCCTGAAGCCCGTTTTTTCCACCACCGACTGACATTTCCAAACTTTTCTCAGCCGAATGATTTTCCAATCTCAGTCGAACGATTTTTCATTCGGCTGAGATTGAAACTCATTTTTTAAGAAAAGCCCCTTCGGAATGCTCCATATAAGCATTCCGGAGGGGATGTTTTTTACATTTTCTTTCTGGAATCCTTTTTCAGACAGGCCGAAAACCGGGTCGGAAATGACATTTTGCACGCTTTACTCCCGCTTTTTAGGATTTCGTGTCAACTTCCACCCCAAAGTAAGCATATAGTAGCCTTTCACGATATTATAATAAGTCTCTGTCTTCCCCTGCACGTTCACGTCCATATAAACGGAACGCATCTGGCGCAACAAATCCACACCTTCCACCTTCACCATCAGGCGGTCTTTCAGGAAAGAACGCGAAAGGGAGGCGTTCCATATCAGATAGTCCGTATTCATGGCGGCTTCGTCATAGCCCCTGCGGCTGTACATGTTCAAACGGGTGGACAGGTGGATTTTCCACGGCATCGTGTATTCTCCCAAAAGGCCGTAGCGGAAATCGAAAGCATCCACGGTGTTGAAGTCCGCCCGGCTGCCGTCGGCATGGCGGTAAGTGGCATCACATCCCACATTCAGGGTCAGGCTTCCGCGCTGGTAACCGGTGGAAAGGCAGGCCTTCGTCTCGTGGTTGTGCACCTTGCTCAACACGCTCTCCGTCATCCCCTCCACGGACGAGAGGTCTACGCTACGGTGAAAGTCATAGTTCAAATTCGCTCCCACATTCCAATATTCGGCCATACCTTCTTTCTGAAATGCCAGACTTCCATTGACGCCCCGGTTGCCGTCCACGTTCTGCGGACGGTAGGTGTACACTCCGGTTTCGGAATTGTAGCTGAACCCCTGTGCCACGTCATTCACCCCAAGCCAGGCATTCACGTTCACTTGTGTAAACCACTTTTTCTCCGGGCTGCGGTGCAAGAATCCCGTGCGGAAGTTATACCGCCAACTGTTTTGCAGGTACGGATTCCCCACACGTACGTGCAAGGGGTCGGAAGCATCGCGGACAGACAAACGGTTCACAAGGTCGGGCGTGCCCAAAGCCATGTCGGCATTGACCATGAACGTCCTGAAATATCTTGTACCTCCAAACCAATAGACCAAATAAGTGAAATCGGGCTGAACACGGAACACGCGACGTTGCAGGCCGGCATCTATCTCCTCCCGGCGGTAGCGCATGTCTTCCTTCGACTGTGTGAAAGGCAGATGGAAATTGAACCAGACGTATTTGTCCTCCGTCCGCAGGGAATAGAAAGTACGCAGCCCTAAAGTATGCACCCGAGAAAGGTCATGCCGGTAGTAACTGTTCGGCACGTCCAACGCTGCGGACAATTCGCGTGCGGAAGGCAATTCGCCCAAATGCCGAGCCGCTCCCACCTCCCAACCGGCCAGACTGTCCAGACGATAGCGTGGCGAGGAGTCGGAACGATAATCCTGCTTATATATATAATAAGTAAGGAAATGCCAGTCGTTCGGAAAGTTGAAGGTGTATTCCGCCGAGGGTTGGTAATAATAATTACGCCGACGTCCGCGGTCGTAACGGTTGCGACGGTCGGCTTCGGACCCAGACGAAGCATAATCCAGCAGGTAATGCTCGAAACGGTCGTTCTCCGTCCGGCTGAGAGAGCCGGTGAATCGCAACTGGAGATTGTCACCCCACGGCAACTTGGCATCCCACATCATGTCATGCCCCACATTGTACTTCCATTCCTCGAAAAGCGACCGGGTGGAAGAGCGGTTCAGCCAGCGCATCCGTGTACTTCCGGACGAAGGAAGGAGAAAAGCGGAATCGAGCACCTCGTCGATGCCTCCCACGGCCGAAGGGTCGGCGTCGAAAGCCGCATCACGGGCATAACCGTGCGTGTCCGTACGGTCGTAACCTACGTAGGAATGCACGGTGAGCAAATGGTCCTTTGTTTTCCACGTCAACCAGTTATTGGCATTCACCCCCATATAATCCACGTCTTGAAGGGAAGAAGAACGGGTGTAACGGTTACCTTGCGGCAAGTAAGCCTCCGTAGCCGATTTGCGGTTTACATCCCTGTCGCTCCATTCGGCATTGGCCGTGAGGTTGTTCTCAATGCCTTTCGCCTTATTCTGCCAGAAAAACTCCCCACCGGCCTGCCGGGTGACAAACTCACCGTTGGTCAGGCTTTCCTCCGGCCATTCGCCGTTTTCGCCCGGCCGGTCGTTATAAACGTTGGTGTTGTTCATCCCGCCGAAAAGGGTGACACGCGAGCGGTCGGAATAACGCAGGCCGAAAGCCCGTCCGGCATAGCGGCTGTCCGTACCGCCTCCCGCCGCGACATTGGCCATATAGCCGGTGTTGTATTCGCGTTTGAGGCTCACATCCATCACGTAGGCTTTTTTCTCCGTGTCGTAACCGAGGAACTCGCTACGGTCGGTCGTCTTGTCATACACTTTCACTTGCTGCACCGTGAAGGCAGGCAGGTTGTCGAGCATCTTACGGTTGTCGCCCTTGAAAAAGTCCGTACCGTTCAGCGTCAGGTAATCCACCTTACGGCCATTGACGTAAATCTCGCCGTTCGGCTTCAATTCCGCTCCGGGCAACTGGCGGACCAGTTCATTGAGCATCGCCCCTTCGGACAAGTTGAAGGCATCTGCATTGTAGACCACCGTATCGCCCCGGTAAGCCACCCGGATTTTGGTAGCCTTTACCACCACTTCTCCCAAACTGCGGTCTGCAAACGACGCATACGGACGACGGCGCATCTCATGATGCCGGGCATCGACGTAGGGATTGCGTGCCACGTAACGCACCGCGCAATCCACGTATTCAGGATAGTAATCGGGATGCTCGGCTTTGATGATGTAACGCGCCCGCCGGGCGGGTACATCGAACTTGTAATAGGTGTCCTCCTGCGGTGTACCGGGATTGAAACATTGCACGTGCATGGTGTCCACCACTGTGCTGTCTTCGCGCATCAATGTGACGAACGTGCCGTGAAGGGCGGCATAGGTAAAACCGTCCTTCACATGCCCCCAAAGGGGTATGGTGCGCACCTGGGTCGTATCTTCACACGCCCCGGTTTCTTGGGCCCGGGCCGCCATTCCGGACGACACGCCATACAATAGCCCCAATGTCCCTATAAACTTTAACAGTCCTTTCATTCGGCTTCCTTGTTTTTCCATTTATCAAAATAAGGCTTTCCGCAAGCCTCTCGTCTTGCTTCCTCAAAAGTAACGATTTAAATGATGAACAAAGATAATTCTTTTAACTTTCTCTTTTTACCCCCCCCCATTTTTTAAAATCTATTAACTCTTCTTTTCCTAAAATCATTCCCCTCTTATATGATAGGGAAATACCTACCGCAAAATAGGAAAAATCCTTTTCACGTCTCATGGAAAAGCCGGATATTTGCAACGTAGAAAAGATGAAGTACGAACCGTTAAACAACAAAGACATGAAAAAGTTATTAGGACTGATTACCGCTCTATGCTTCGGACTGGCCAGCCTTAATGCCATGTCTTACGAAGAAGCCCGCGACCGGGCCAGGTTCCTGACGGACAAGATGGCGTATGAACTGAACCTTAACGACCAACAATACAATGACGCCTACGAAATCAACCTGGACTACCTGATGAATATCCGGACGGCAAGCGACGCTTCGAGCGTGTATCTGGAATACAGAAACGCTGATTTGCGCTTTATCCTCTACGACTGGCAGTATGCTTTGTTTCAGGCTGCCACTTACTTTTTCCGTCCCGTGATATGGAGGACTTCCGGCTGGTTCTTACCGGTGTATACCATTTACAGCCCGAGCCGCTTCTATTACAGTCCACCAAGGGTATATCAGGTGTACAGGGGCGGACACTACCATTACCGGCACGAACATCGGCAGAGCTTCTATGCTCACCGACGCCCGGTATGGAACGGAGGATTGAGAGGGGAAAGCAGAGGCCCGTTACCGGGCCGGCCGGCCCTACCTCCTCATCGTCCCGGGTCGCACAACGGCAACGGCAGCCCCGGTTTTCATTTCGAATCACCCGGCAGACCGTCACGACCAGGCCAACGTCCGAACGACCACCGCGGCAATGGTTTCCGTTTTGAACCCGTCCAGAAACCGGGAAATCAAGGAACGAAACCGGACAACGACAACAAACGGCCATCTGTTGCACGGCCGCAGTCGAACAACAGCAACCGGGAATATCCAGTGACGAATCCGCAACCGAGAAGTCACTACAACAGACGGAGTTCCACACGGACAACGGTAAACCGTTCATCGGTACGTCCGGAATCCTCGACGGCAAAGCCGCAAAGATCTCCGAGAGTGCAAAGCACACAACGGATACAAAGAAATTCTACGCGTCCGTCTTTCTCTAAACCGACACCCTCGGTCAAAAGAAGTCCGGCTGCCCCACGCAGCAAACGTGAACCTAAGAGATAGCGACCCGCGTATCGCCAAAAAGAAATATAAACCAAAGAAAACTATGAATTGAATCTAAATAAGGAAACCTCAACTATGAAAAGTCAGTGTTTTCACTGATTAAAAGAACGGTCTCTCCGCGAGGGAGAGGCCGTTTCTGCTTTTATACAACCTGCAGGTCAACGCCTTTTTCCGGAAAGTCTAATAAGAATAATTTGCAATATTTTGGGGATTTTACAGTAACTCTCCTGTGATTAATCGCTATCTTTGGATAAGATAGAATACGGCTCAGAGCAGCCCGATAAGTTTAACGATTAATTAATAATGAATGATGAAAAGAGTCCGTCTCATGGCAGCCCTAACGGCTGCAACCGTTTTCATAACCACCGGTTGCCAAAATGATACCGAAAGCAAAATAGTAGGAAAATACGAACATCCGGCCCTGCCTGGACAAACCTTTGAATTTCATGCCGACCACACATTTATGAACACGACCGGAGCCGGCACCATGGATTGCATCATCAAACATCCCGGAACTTGGAAAGTAGATGGCGACAGCCTGTTTATCGCCAACGATATTCAAAACACGACTTATGAATTCGGCGACAGCGTAACGGAGGAAAACAAAACCTTAGTAAAAGGATTGTTCGAACGCATGGCCAAAAACCAACCTGAGAAATCGGCTTTTAAGATTATAGAAGTGGACGAAAAAATGCTGAACTTAGAAAAGAACGGGCAAATCACGACTTATGTCCGTACGGATAGCCTGAACCGGTAAATGTTTACCGGAACAAGGACAGGAATGCATTATATCTTCTTCAACTTCCAACTGCCTCCACGCATGTAGGCATAACAAAGCAACAGGATGCAAAAACCGTAGACGTGCTCGGACGTCCAACACCAAGCCACATCGAAACGCAGATGTTGGATGATAACGTATATATATAAGGTGTAAAACGACAATGTCACCAACTCCAAGATAAAAGCCTTGCGGGTGTTACCCGTACCGGAAACGGCCTGGAAATAAATATTCCCCGGAGCAATCAACAAAGGAGTCGTACAATAAACCCATAATGAAGGAATAGCGGCAGCTATCAGATCCGGTATATTGGTGTAAACACCCAATATCACTCTCGGAAAAAGAGCAAAACATCCTACCATCGGCAACACAATCATAAAAGTCAGACGGACATGCTGACGAATGGTGGACATCACCATGTCTTCCCGCCCCGCACCTATCAGATTGCTGACCAGGGCACTGCACGTGGAAGCAAAAGCGGCCACAACCATAAAGGGTATTCCGGAGATATTGCGTACGACATTGGTTACGGCCAAAGCACGCTCTCCGAGGTGTTCCACGAAAAGAAAGAACAAGAACCAGGTGGAAAGAGAGATAAAATTCTGTATCATCGTCCAAAAAGACACGTCGAGCATCCTGCGAAGTTTACGCCAACTGTAACGCACAGGATGGACCAAACCGTATTTGACTAAATCCACACGACGATAGGTATAAAGAATGAAAAATACGACTGAAACCAACTCTGCCAACGACGAACCGATGGCGGCCCCGGCAATCCCCAATGCCGGAAAGCCGAACTTTCCGAACACCAGTATATAATTGAACACCACATTGGACAAAACCATTATCACAGAGTTCAGCGTCAGCGTCTTAGTCTGAGTCGTACCGACAAAAAACGCCCGGAACATTACAGCTATGAAGGAAAAGAAAAAGCCGAAAATACGCCAGTCTATATAACTGAGAGCTGCTTCACAGATATGAGGTGACGACACAATAACCGGCAACAAAAGCGGAGAAATGATCTTGGTGAGCACAAAAGCGAACAAGGCCAACCCCAACATGAAATAAATACCCTGATAAAAGATTTCGCCGATTTCGCCGTAATGCTTCTCCCCATTACGACGAGCAATCAGAATCTGGGCTCCGATACCGAAACCAAAACCCATCATGAAAACAGCCAGATAGTAGATGCCGGCAATGGCAGCAGCTCCCAGTTCCACCTCTCCCACCCGGCCGAGAAAAGCGGTATCCGTCATCCCGATCATCTGTTCCATCAACAGACTGATCAGAATAGGATAAGCAATACGCATGATATCTTTCCCGGAATAGACTTTTTCTGTTAAAGCGTTCTTGGTTCCCATTTTTTATAAGCGTTCGATTTAGACGGGCAAAATTATAAAAAACACCGGATATGCCCAACGTCTACAGCATGTTTTAAATTGGTTTGGACATTTGAACTTATTTCACGGCAAGCCCGTTTTTAAGACTTGCCCGTAAATCCATAACTAAAAAACATACAAATGGCATCAGTTAAAGTAAAATTCAGACCCTCGACCATCGAAGGAAAAACAGGAGCTCTTTATTTCCAAGTTATCCACCGCCGTATCGTGCGCTCACAAAAGACTAAGTATAAAATCTATCCCGACGAATGGAACGCACGTACCGCACGTATCACACTTTCTCCTTCCAGACCGGACAGACATTCCATCTTATCCCGCTACCGGCATGAAATAAAACAGGATTTATTCCGTCTGAGTGAATGTATTGCCAACCTGACGCGCAAAGGGCTGCCATACAGTACTGACGACCTTCTCCGATTCTATCGTAAGCGAAGTGAAAATGACACTCTGACCGGCTTTATGACCTCACTCATCTGTCATCTGAAAGAACAAGGAAGAATACGCACGGGAGAAACTTACCAATGTACACTGAACAGCTTTATGCGTTTCAGAAACGGGGAAGAAATCATACTGGACGAGATGAACCAGGAAACAATAGAAGCTTATGAGGCATACTTGAAAAAAGAACGATTGAGTCTGAACACCATATCTTTTTATATGCGTATCTTAAGAGCCGTTTATAACCGGGCCGTTGAGAAAGAACTGACCACACAACGTTTTCCCTTTCGCCACGTATACACCGGAATAGAGAAAACCATAAAACGAGCTATTCCTCAGCCTATCATCCGGCAGATAAAAGATAAGGAACTCCTGGCTGGAAGCTCGGTAGATTACGCCCGCGACATGTTCCTTTTCAGTTTCTACACGCGAGGCATGTCTTTTGTAGACATGGCATATCTGAAAAAAAAGGATTTGCACAACGGCATACTGACCTATCGCAGAAAAAAGACCGGACAGCAACTTTCTATCAAATGGGAACAATGTATGCAGGAAATTATAGAAAAATATCCTCCTAACCCAACAGAGTACCTGCTTCCGATCATTACATCAACCGACGAAGACGAACGCCTGCAATACCGGAACTCTCTCACGCTGGTAAACCGGAAACTCAAGATTCTGTCCGTCTTCGTACGCAGTCCTCATCCTTTGTCTATGTACGTTGCGAGGCATTCCTGGGCAAGTATCGCTAAAAGTAAAAACATACCCCTATCCATCATCAGTGAAGGAATGGGACATGATTCCGAAACCACCACACAGATTTATCTGGCTTCTTTGGACACGACTATCATAGACAGAGCCAATTATTTAATATTAAACGACTTGTAAAAGGACTTCCTTCCATATAAGGTGGGTGGTTACACTATAAAATCAGAATATGGCAACGATGTACTTCACCCGTCTCTCCCGGTTTTTCCCGGGAGAGATGAATCTAAAACTGTCCCATAAATACACTACCATGGTTCTAAATCTCTCCCAACTCTTCGTAGAAATAAAAAAATCACTTAACTTTATCCCCTCTTAAAAGAAAAAATCATGAGTGACGGAAATTTCAATCGCAGTTTATTACCTCACACCCCTTATCACAGTGGTTTACAAGCAGGAAAAGCCATGGCTCGTATGCAAGCCATAGAGACCTTCAAATGTTATTTGGCAACACTGCATCCCGACTTTACAGAGGAAGAACGAAAAGAACAAACGGAAATCTTCAAAAAGATGCTATCGGCTAAATTGTAACCGAAAGACCTGTCCTATTCCCCTTCCGCACAACACCAATCTCCTTGTATTATAATAGAGTTTATATAAAATAAAGAACTGGATTATTGAAAGAGTGCCCTAAAACTTTATTCTATCATATCGTTTAATAATAGTAACCTACATAGGGCTATAAAAGCAGGAACAGAATAAAATCAAAAGTTCAAAGCACTTTTTTCTTTGAAAATTTGGATGAATGAAAATAATCCCGTACCTTTGCATCGCTTTTGAGGAAGAGAGCTTCCCGGACAAAGTATTGGAGAGATGGTAGAGTGGTCGATTACAACGGTCTTGAAAACCGTCGTGCTGAGAGGCACCGGGGGTTCGAATCCCTCTCTCTCCGCAGAACCCCGAAGACAAAAAGGGGTCAAAGTATGACAAATCCCGTAAAATCAAGGTTTTGCGGGATTTTTTATTTCTCTTCCCGGACACCCGAAAGACACGAAAAAGCCCCGTTCGGACAGAGTACCGTTACTAAATCGTTACTGAAAACGGACGATTGATTTTAGTAACGATTTTTATGGTAAGTCTCTGATTTGTCGTTTGTTGTCTTCAAAGTGTCTGCTCACAACCCAATTATTAATTATTTCTTTGCCGCTAAAAGTTTTTACCCTCGGCAAAGAGGCAAAAAAAGGAGGTATTATGAGCAAGAGTACATTCAAGATTCTTTTCTACATTCGGAAGAATCAAGTAAACAAAGCCCTTATACCATTTCTGAAAAATATTATAAGGAACTTTGTTCTTAACACAAAAAGATTGGAGAGATTCGCCATGAGGCAAGGCCTCGGTCTGGTACTGAAAGTAAAACCTTTCAAGATCTTCACTGCTATACATAATTCTAAAACTTGGTTGGCAGCGAAGATAGAAATTTCAATCAATAGCCATTTTTTGACTGTTTACATATCTATTTTAATTGAATAAAAAAGATAGACCAATATTGGTGAAAAGCAAACATTATCAAAATAAACATACAAGTTTTTACCTTGCATACAGCTATTTAATTGTTTTCTGGTTCTTACTTTGATAATTAAAATAACTCTTGTTGTGCAATTATTTTCTCTACATCTAATTTTGCATTTTGTTGTGAAAGAAGGATGTCATACTGAGCCTTTATTTCAACTCTTGCTTCTTTGTTTATAAATCGAAAGATGGATGCAGCTAAATATTGATGGTTTAGTTCAAATGCCAACCATTTTCTATTTAGTTGTTGAGCAGCCCAACCTGTAGTATTTGAACCTGCAAATATGTCAAGAACCAAATCATTTTCATCGGTTAATAATTTAATAAAGAATTCTGGCAATTTTGAAGGGAATCTTGCTGGATGCCCTTTTATTTCTAAATCCTTGCAGTACTTAAGATATTGGGAATTACTTTCAGTATTTGGTATTTGTAATAAATTAGAAGGAATTGCACCTCCATTATCATTTCCAAAACTTTCACTAATATCATGACCTGATGGACGCTTTTTAGGTGTATAGTATTTTGAACTATCTTCTATCAACTTTTTCATTCTATCAGAGTACTCTGTCAAAACTTTTTTTACATCTGATTTTGGAAAATCAGACTTAGAAAGCCACCATACTGTATTTACTGAATCTTTTGCTCTAATTTTTCTCTTATTCACCCATTCTATTGGTGATGGTAATTTTGAAGGATTATGCCAAAAAAATTCCTCTGCCAATTTCCAACCTTGCTCATCACACATTCTAATTAAAAGACGATAATTATATAGCGAACGAATTGGGATACCTTTCTGATAAGCCCCACCTAAATCAATAACAAAACTCCCATCTAATGTTATAACTCTCTTCACCTCTTTAGTAAATTTTAGAATCCAATCAATATATTCTTCTTGGTTTTTATTTCCATACTCTTTAGGTCTAGAAAGAGCAAATGGTGGAGATGTTATTACTAAATTTATAGAATTATCAGGCAGTTCTTTCATCAACTCTAATGAATCTCCAATGATAGCCTTACCTTTTCTTGTACAATATAAATATTTGGATTCAAACATTTCTAATATTCTTTAAGTCCATTAATCCAACTTGTAGTAATTTTCCATAGAAGAGTTACTGCAAAATAAACCTCAGGGTCTTTATTTTTAAGTCTTTCTATTTCAGAAATGTACTTTTCCTCTCCTTGCATCCCTATAATATATGAAATCCATTGTCTTGCCTCCAGACTGTTTAAATTATCTAAGAAATGGTATATATTTATAGAATTTGATTTAGTTAAAGCCCAAGCAATCCCAGGCATCTCATTAGGAGTTGCTATATTAAAAGCAGACAAAATTTCATTGCTGTAATTACTAGTTAATTTTCCCAATGCTCTTGCAGCTTCAATTTTTACATTTTCATCGGTTGAATTAAAACTGGCTATTAATGACGTTAATGCAGATTTATTTTGTTGTTCTCCAAGCCCCCATGCAGCCCCAGCTCTTATCTCAGGGTCAAATGATTCATCCAATAAAACATTACATAATATTTTGTTAGCAGTATCCGTCTTTATTTCTGCTAGAACAATGACAGCTTCTAGAATATTTTGTAAATAAGTATCTTTCAAACATTCTCTGATGAATGTATAACCATCCGCACCTAATCTACACAAACTAGCCGCAACTTCTAGTTTTACATAAATATGTTCATCCTTGTCTGTCAGTTTATTTAATAAGGAAGAAATTACTTTCTTTTCATTGAAATAACTCAATGCCTTAGCCGCAGCATAACGTTCACTAAGAATTAAACTTGAAAGATTTGCTAAAAAGAAATTAGAATTAACAATTGTATCGGGAATTGTTTGAGAAACATTAACCACAGATGCTAATATTTGATTTGGTTGTACCTTATCACCAATCTTTACTAATGGAGACAAACGTTTCCCGCCTTTTGTTAGACCAACCCACTTTATACGCCCCTCTTCTGTTCGATACTTTATAGTTTTATCTATTTCTATTATTTCACCTTTCGATGTAGCGATACAAGCAGGCCAATTGATTCTAGCTTCAAAACCTTCTTCTGCACCTTTAGGTTTTACAAAAATAACCTTTTGTTCTTTTTCTGCTTCTCGTAAAGCTTTTATTGAAATAAACTGAACGAGATTGTCTGCAATCCAATCAACAGGTTCGCTACCATTTTTCTCACAAATCACTATAGCAACATAATCAGTCTCTTTCATGCCAAAATCCCAGCCTCTATCAGGGTCAGAAGATGAATGAGACATAGAAATCTCAAGTTTAGTTTTGGCTCTAGACTCTACTCTAATCCCATTATCAACACATAGAATATCTGGTACTCTTATTCGTTTTATTTTTATTTTTTTCCATATTTTGTAATTCATAGAACCTCTTTCCAGTTCTATAGGCTTGTGTCCCTGTCGCTGTAATACAGAAAAAACTTGTTGTGTTCCAATTACTCCAATGGAAATTTTTTCCAAAAAGCTTTCATCCGTTTTAAAAGAAGCCATTATATTGTCTAATTATTTTTATATTAACAAGTTATTATTACAATAACGTTTGTATTTATGCAAAGATACTCAAAAAAGGTTGGTCATGAAGTCTTCACCAACCTTTCTTAACACATTCGTGCAAAATATCTTATTTATCCTCCTCTCTATTGTCATTATTGAAACTGAATGTCAGTTGTACCAACTGCCCGAAGCTGTCCTGCACATGCACGTCAATGGTCTACTGGTCGATCGATGTGGAGGTATAATAAAGCCGGAATGTTTCTTTCTCCAGCGAGTAGAAATCATTCGGTAAAAATGCCGTGCCATTATCCATTTTTAAAGTACCTTTTCCATCCGGTTGGAAATACCTTATTTGATAGGTGGTCGGCAGGTAACGCCCATCCCTAACCAACTGGCAACGAATTTCTGCCATTTCCCCGACTTTCAGTTTTTTGGATACGGGCAGCGTTTCGACGGTGAACGGGTATGCCTACTGAATATCCAAACTGTCATTACAGGTAGTGACAAGTACAAGGGCGGCCACGATGTAGCAGCCCATAATGATTTTATATATTATCTCTTTGCCGCTAAAAGTTTTTACCCTCGGCAAAGAGGCAAAAAAGGAGGTATTACGAGCAAGAGTACATTCAAGATTCTTTTCTACATTCGGAGAAATCAAGTAAACAAAGAAGGCAAGTCGGGAATCATGCTCCGTTTGACCATTGGAAAACCCAGTGTAAGATGCTTCCTAAAACCAAAGAGCATCTTACACTGGAATTTCCAACAAAAAGCGACACTGTAACGGCCATCCTCGGTTGCTTTCCGAATCAGTAATTTCTTGACACTCATAATCTCATTTTACAATGTTAGTGCTCTCTTTCTCCCAATTTCGTGCCGCCCGTTTCAGAAGCCATTTGCAAATCAAAGCATGAAAAGGACGGATGAAAAAGAAATAGACTTTACCTAACAAATTGTGATACTTGACAACGGTTGTTATCCGAATGGATTGGCACTGCGTCGGAGCATCGGGTATATCACATTGCAACAATACCTGAAACTCCAGATGCTTATCGGACTTTCCGAAAGTGACTTGTCCTTCGTCTTTCTCCTTTATCAAATCTGTAAACCCATCTCCTCCTTGAAGTCCGAAAGGCTTTACCAGCCAGTCACGAAACCTGAGCAGGTATTGAACGGGCTTAGGATAATAGACAAACATCATCCGGAATAAATCTTTGGCAGTCATCCTGCTAGTATTTCGAAGGACTGTCGTATAAGTGTCAATATAGTCGGCTTCCATTTTGCATACCATTAAATAAATTCAAATCGAAGAGGTCTTTCCATGTAGTTGTTGAACTTAACTTTAGGAATTCCCAATGCCATAGCCGCATGAATTTCTCCCTTAATGCCAAGGAGTTGTTCCAAACCTCCCTTTTTCAATCTGATGGCAGAACAAAGGAAACCTGCGTAGAATTGGCTTACTCCTAAGGTCTCAGCCATCAGAGACATATTCTGATAAGCCAAATCAGCGTTGGTCGCTCCAAAAAAATCCCTTTGGTCGGTACAGATGAGGATTACCGTTCTGACTTTCCGGAGAATAATGTCATTTCCTTTGTCGTACTCAGCTACAACATTCAGCATGGATGGCAGATTGTCATAATACTGCGGACGAAACCGGCGCAGGAAAGGTTTCAATAGCGGATTTTGCAATATATGGATGATGTGTTTGTAAGTGTCTGCCACGAAACGGCTAAGGATTTGCAACTGCGATGCGGAGTTTATCACCTTGTAACATACATCTTGTGCATTATGGGCTGTAGGTGCATAGCTTCCGGCCTCCATAATTTTCTGCAAACATTCTTTGGGAACGGGCTGCCCGGAAAACGTCCGGTTCGACCTCCTTTTCTTGCATAACAGCAGGAACTGTTCACTTGTCGGACAATCTTCCGTTTTGAACGGATGTATCTTCTCCGTCGGATAGGCGGAATGGTGCAAAGCGTGTGTCGGACAAACAGCAGCACACTGTCCGCAACCGATGCACCGACCGAGTGAACCTACTTCAACCATCCGGTTTGCACTGTTCCTCACCAATACATGAGAAGGACAGACTGCAACGCATCGAATGCAGTTGATACAATTAGAAGAAATTCGGATATTAAATTGCATAGAGTGCATGATGATTCAAGTATTTTGTAATGTCATTCGATTCATAATTATCTAAATAGAATAATGTCGAAGATCCCCGTGCCGTCTTCGACAACCACATGGCAAACCCTTGACGAATATTTTGTATCCTTCACAAAGATAGGAAAAATAAGAAGAAAGGATTCCCATTTCACTTATATTAATAAGGTGTAGAAAGCCCCAAGAGAACTATAAAAAAGACGGTCTCACAACAATGCGGAACACCCTGAAACAAACAAGAAACCGGCCGACCGTCTCTTTACGGACACAGTCGGCCGGAACAATTATATAAGAACGATGGCGGCACTCCATAAATGCACGCCCTCCCCTATCGCAAATCCTTAACGCACCAAGCGGTTAGTCGCAGAATCCGGAAAAACGACAGTAGGAGTAAACGTCTTGGCTTCTTCAAAATCCATCATGGCGTATGAGATGATAATACAAATGTCTCCTACCTGCACTTTACGGGCAGCCGCGCCGTTCAGGCAAATACACCCCGAACCGCGTTCACCTTTTATAATATAGGTTTCCAAACGCTCACCATTGTTGTTGTTCACAATCTGGACCTTTTCTCCCGCAATCAAATTAGCCGCATCCATCAAGTCCTCATCAATAGTGATACTCCCCATATAATTCAAATTAGCCTCCGTCACACGCACACAGTGCAACTTCGACTTCAGCACTTGGATCATCATACCCTTTTGCTTTTAATCTTATTCTTTATATCTAACGTGATCTATCAAACGAATAGGCTGGCTTCCACAGAAAACGGTGATACACCCTACGATGTCATCCGAATCCGACCAACTGTCCAGTTCCTGCAAAGACCCGCCATCCACTATGGCAAAATATTGTACTTCCAGTCCCACTATGGCATTCAACGAATCCACCACATATTGCCGGGTCTCTTTCAAGGTATGGTTCGTAGCAAAATTCTTGCTTTTAGAAAGAATGCCGAAGATATGGGCCGCTACGGCCTTCTCCCCATCCGTCAATAAGGTGTTACGGCTACTCATGGCCAGACCGCTTTTTTCACGGACAACCGGACAAGGCACTATCTCTACCTTCAGATGCAAATCTTCGACCATGGCACGAATCACGGCAATTTGTTGAAAATCCTTCTCCCCGAAATAAGCACGGTCAGGCTCCACGATGGCAAACAATTTGCTCACAATCTGACACACGCCATTAAAATGTCCGGGACGGAAAGCCCCTTCCATCACCGTATCCACCGGCGGATAGCTGAATTTCCTGCTATCCGGTTCCGGATACATCTCTTCCACAGACGGCGCAAAGACGAAATCAGCCCCCACGCTTTCCAGTAAAGCGCAATCCGCATCCAACGTCCGAGGATATTTCTCTAAATCTTTTTTATCATTAAACTGCGTAGGATTCAAAAACACACTCACTACGGTCACATCATTTTCTGCTACACAACGTCTCACCAAGGAAGCGTGGCCCTCATGCAATGCACCCATCGTAGGCACCAATCCAATCTTTTCACCCTTTGCACGCGCCTCTGTCAAGTTGCGTTGCAAATCTTCAATTGTATGAATTAACTTCATTTGTGGTTGATTTTAAACTGCATTCCCTAAAAAACTCTGCAAAATAACATATAAAATACCACATAGCAAAAACATTAGCCAAATAAATACGTGAAATTAATGAAAGAATTAAGCTCTATTCCCTTGAAAAAGGCAATAATGCCAAACTTTTTTCGTATCTTTGTGCCAAGGAAAAAGTGAACATGACAATGAAGGCAAAGAAAATACTATTCATTACTCAAGAAATGACGCCTTATGTTCCCGATTCGGAACTGGCTGCTATGGGTAGAGAACTTCCTCAGGAAATACAGGAAAAAGGACGAGAAATCAGAACATTTATGCCCAAATGGGGAAATATCAACGAACGTCGCAACCAGCTCCACGAAGTGATTCGTCTTTCCGGCATGAATTTAATCATAGACGATACCGACCATCCGCTCATCATCAAGGTAGCTTCGATTCAGGCCGCCCGGATGCAAGTATATTTCATAGACAACGACGATTACTTCCTGAAACGCCTGATGGCTCTCGACGAAAATGGCAACGAATATGAGGACAACAGCGAACGGGCCATATTCTATGCGCGGGGCGTATTGGAGACTGTAAAGAAACTTCGGTGGGTTCCGGACGTCATCCACTGCCAGGGATGGATGTCGGCTTTGGTTCCCCTCTATGTCAAGACCGCCTATAAAGAAGAGCCTTCATTCCGCGACAGCAAAATCGTATATTCCATGTCTTCCGAAGGCTTGAAACAGTCGATGGGCACGAACTTCGGCAATTGCATAACGTTCAGGGACGTGAACGCATCTGTTCTCAAAGACTTCAGCCCGGAAGTGACATACGACGAATTGAACAAATTAGCCATCAATTATTCCGACGGACTGACCGTGCCCGATACGGACAAGTTCCAAGCCTTTGCCGAATACGCACAAAGCAAACAGATTCCGGTGTTGGAAAACGTCAGTGCTGCCGATGCCGATGCTTTTGCCGACTTCTACGACAAAGTATGGAGCCAGGGCAAGAGCGAAGACTAAAAACATTTATCATCCTCCGCAAACATGAAATTCAAAACTTCATTCATCACGTTGATCGGATTATGCAGCGTGGCTTGTGACGACACGACCGATACCATCGGTATTTTCACGGATTCCGATAACATCAACGCTTCCACTTCGGTGTATGAAGCAAGTACACAGTCACTATTGGCTGATTCCGTTTTAAGCAATAGCAACAGTTCCTATCTGGGACGTATGACCGACCCGGAAACGAACATGCAAATCAAAGCCGAATTTCTGGCCCAGTTCAGCACGTTGGAAAACTATGAATTCCCTGCTTACGACCTGATGGTCAAGAACGAGCAAGGAGAAATCGAGGCGGACTCCATTGAAATAAGATTATACTATGAAAAGTATTATGGAGACGAGAATAATCCGATGAAGGTCGATGTATATGAATTGGACACTGCAAACGTCGTGCGCGAGGACACTACGTATTACAGCAATGCCGATTTCAGCCGGTATATCAACCGCCACGCAACGGGTCCCATTACGCGAAAGGTCTTCACGACAAAGGATTTCACGTTGTCGGACGACTATCTGGAAAGCAGCTCATACACTCCGAACATACGTATCGTGCTGCCTAAAGAATACGGCACATTCATCATAAAGAAATACTACGAGAACAAAGACTTTTTCAAGAATTCATATAATTTCATACACCACGTATGCCCCGGCTTTTATTTCAAACTGACGGACGGGGACGGTACGATGGTTAAGATGAGAGTAGGAGCCATGAATCTCTATTTCAGGTATAAAGACGCTGAAAAAGACACGGTTTACGTGGGTATGAGCCGTTTTGCAGCTACTCCCGAAGTCTTGCAGAATACTTACGTGGAAAATGATGGTCTGGCCGAATTGATAGAACATGACACCCAATGCACTTACTTGAAAACTCCCGCCGGAGTGTTTACGGAAATCACACTTCCCGTAAACGAAATCTACCAAGAACACCTCAACGACAGCATCAGTCAGGCTCAATTCTCCTTGTATCGCTATAATGCCGCAAACCAGGAATCGGCCTTCGAGGTTCCCCAGACCCTGTTGTTGGTGCGCAAGCAAGACATGTACACGTTCTTTGAAGAAGGGAAAGTGCCGGACGAGAAAACATCCTACGTCACATCTTTCAACAGCAGTTATAATACTTATACTTTCTCCAACATCAGCAACTTGGTATCATACTGTAAGAGAGAGAGGAACGAAGAGTCTGCCAAAGCCGGCATCACACCGGAGGCTTGGGAACAGCAGCATCAGGACTGGAACAAAGTGGTACTCATTCCTGTTGAAACCAACCGGGACAACAGCAACAATATCGTCAGCGTAACGCATGACATGGGACTGGGAAGCGCAAAGCTGGTGGGCGGCGCGACGGACAAGCTCAAAATCCAGGTGATTTACAGCACATTCAATTGACCCATATCTATGTGTCAGACTTCTGGCAAGATATAAAAAGAACAGGCGGAAAGGTAATAAGCCTTCCGCCTGTTCTTTTTATCTTCTCCCACACCCTCTTTCCCCCCACCCTTTTCGGAAAAACAGACACGGGCATGCCCAAAAATCATCCTGCGCCAAACGGCAAACCAATCTCAGCCAAACGATTTTCAAATCTCAGGAGAACGGAATACGAATCTCAGGAGAATGTAACTACACTATAATCCAAATAGTTATAAAAAAAACTATATTTTGACAAAAAGGCTCCAGCCTTCCACGTTTGGGACAAACGGAACACCATCCCCGACATACACGGAAAAGGCCAACTTGCTCCTTTTCACAGCAAGTTGGCCTTCGTGCCTTTACCCTTCCCCAGATTCGGTATCCCCGGGGAAGCCCACGCAAACACTATTTTTTAGCGGAAGACTTGCGCGTAGAAGCTTTCTTAGGTTCGCCTTCCTCGGGAACCAACTTCTTCATACGGGCATTCAAACGTGCAATCTCTTTGTCCTTCACCTCCAATTCTTCTCCCTGGTTCTTAATCAGCGTAAGCAGTGAATTCAACTCTTCGTTGTCTATATCGCGAGGATACATGCCATTCACCCTGTTAATGAAATCACCGAGGATATTCATATAGTTCGTAAAGGCATCGTAGGGAGAATCATAAATTCCGCGGTACATGTTCCAGCTACTGGATTTCGTAGTCATAAAACGGAAATTGTTGGTGGCTTGCAGATAATCCCAGTCCTGTTTGATACGTCGGTCGTTACAAATGCGCACGCGGTCGGCCACGCTATACAGCTTGTTGAAGGCCTCGCGCTGCATGCCATTTCCCAACCAGCAACTGATATCGCGCTCCTCATCAACCCACGACATAGGGTAAGGTACTTCAAGCGCATCCACCGACTTATGATGGTCTATCACTTCCGACGGGGTCGAGAAAGAGATTCCACGGGCTTTGGCACAAGCCGGCAGAGCCTTGAGGAACTCCAGTATATTGGACGAAAGCGGCTGGAACATACCCAATGCGCACAACTCCATGAAGATATTAATCACTTGCTCCTCTTCCGGTACTGCTGCTATCCAATCCATATAGGTGTCGGCAAACAACGGATATTCGCTCCAAGTGGAATTGCTGAAACGCAAGGATATATCGTCCGACAATTTATAATCCCGCAAAAGAAGTTTCAGGTTCGGGTTTTGCGCACAATGGTACACAAAATGCGGGCTCTTCCAGCCTAAGATATGCTTGGCTCCTTCCGTCAATACTCCTTTGAATCCCATAGAAGCCACCGTGCTCCCGATATCGTCGGAATATATCAAGGAAGAATTGCGGAATACTTTAGGAGACTTGCCGAAAAGTTCCTTGATCTTGCGTGACATTCTCAAAGTCTCCTCCCGGAAACTTTCCTCATTGGCCAGGGAAGACAAGCCGTGGGAATAAGGTTCCGCCAAGAACTCCACACATTCCGTTTCGTTCAGCTCCTGCAACAACTCTATCACCGACGGTGCATAATTCTCCAACAACTCAATGGCGCAACCTGAAATGGAAAAAGCCACTTTGAAGAAACCGGGATTCTCCTTAATCATCTGGAGGAGGGTCTGAAGAGCCGGCAGATAGGAATGCTCGACCGTATTGGTAATACTGCACTCGTTCTCATAGTCATCGTAATAATAATGGTCCGTACCGATATCGAAGAAGCGATAACGTTTCAAATGTATATTTTGATGAATTTCGAAATAAAGGCATATCGTTTTCATGTCTTAGGATTTTAGATTATTTATATTTTTGAATTGTCTCATCATAAAGTTTCCGGATGCGTTGGCCTACTTTTTCCCACGTGATGCCGTCAACCTCTTTCTTTCCTTCCACCTGCAAATATTCATGCAAAGAGGGATACATGCAAAGCGCATACATGGCATCGGCCATGGCATCTATATCCCAATAGTCCACCTTGATGCACTTGGACAGAATCTCAGCGCAACCGGATTGTTTGCTGATAATGGAAGGCACTCCGCTTTGCATCGCCTCGAGCGGGGATATTCCAAACGGCTCCGACACGGAAGGCATCACATACACATCGCTGTCACGGAAACATTCGAACACCTGTTTCCCTTTCATAAAACCGGGAAAATGACAACGGTCGGCTATCCCGTAGGCTGCCGCCATCTCAATCATGGAGTTCATCATATCACCGCTACCGGCAAAGCAAAAACGTACGTTGTGTGTACGGTCCAACACTCGCTTGGCCGCTTCGATGAAATATTCAGGTCCTTTCTGCATGGTAATACGCCCCAAGAAAGTCACGACTTTCTCCTTGCGTTCCGAGTAAGGTTTCCTCTGGTCCACAATCTCCTGAAGCTCCTGTGCCAACGGATACACGGCATTGTGCATGGCAAAACACTTTGCCGGATCTTGATGATAGTGGTTAATCACCGTCTGGCGCGTCAGCTCGCTCACGCACATGATACAGTCCGCATGGTCCATACCGTTCTTTTCGATACTGTAGACCGTGGGATTCACATTTCCACGACTCCGGTCGAAGTCCGTGGCATGCACATGAATCACCAATGGCTTCCCGCTGACTTGCTTGGCATGGATGCCCGCCGGATAGGTCAGCCAATCGTGTGCATGAATGATGTCGAACTGCTGCTGCCGGGCTACAACTCCTGCCACGATGGAATAATTGTTGATCTCCTCGTGCAGGTTGTTCGGATAGCGACCGGAAAACTCCATGCAGCCCAAATCATTCACATACATATATGAAAAGTCGGCATAAATATGATCGCGCAAATCATAATACAGTTGCGGGTCCATGTAACTGCCCACCCGGCTGTTTACATAATTCCAATCCACATCACGCCAAACGATAGGCACGCTGTTCATACCTATAATCCTCATAAAGCTTTGGTCTTCATCTCCCCAAGGTTTCGGAATACAAAAAGTGATATCCATATCGGGCTGCAAAGAAAGACCTTTCGTCAGACCATAACTTGCCGTACCGAGTCCTCCAAGAATATGAGGAGGAAACTCCCAACCAAACATTAATACTTTCATATTCAGTTCCTCCTGTCTTTATATATCGTATTTTTCGATTAATTTCACTACACGGAGAATCTCAGCCACATTCATCGCAAAGGATATGGCTCCCCGAGCATGATAAGGCGGATTCCCGTCGAACAGTTCCGGTATGGTACCGACGCAATGCGAAAACATTTCCTCTTCAAAGCCCACCAACACACGTTCCACAAAACTTACACGGCTCTTTTTATACAGACGCAAGCAGGCTTCCATATAAAAGCCAGCCAGCCAAGGCCATGCGGTACCTTGATGATAAGCATAATCACGCTGGACTTGCGGGCCGACGTACATCGGATTATATCCTCCGCTCTTGGGACTCAGTGAACGAAGCCCTTTGGGGGTCAATAACTCCTTTGTACAAATATCAAAAACCGTTTTCTTCTCCGGAAGGCTCAAAGGAGAATAGTCAAGCGCCACAGCGAATATCATATTGGGGCGGACACTCCAATCCTGTTCTTGGTCTTTCTCGTCTACGTAATCGAACAAATATCCGTATTGGTTCAGAAACACATCCTTAAACGCCTGTTCCGCCTTCACAGCCATGGCAGCAAAGTGAGCCTCCTCTTCTTTACGCCCTACCATCTGACATATCTCCTCGCTAAACTTCAATGCATTATACCATAAGGCATTGAACTCCACGATATAGCCGCTTCTCGGTACAATAGGACGGCCGTTTGCTGTAGAATTCATCCAAGTCACGGCTTTACTCTTCCCCTGAGCGTATACCAATCCGTTTTCTCTGACTTTCAAATTGGGATGAGAGCTTGTACTCAGATACATCATGATGTCCTTGGCCAAAAGGCCATATTTCTCGACACATTTCTGCAAAGAAACAATCTTGCCATATTGTTGAATACACCAAACCGCCCACAAAAGAATATCCGGATGTTCTATTTCATGTATTTTCACGCTCAACGGCTCGCCGACCATAAATTCCCGAATGCCTTTTTCCACCGTCTTCATGCACATTTCAAACTGCTCCACCTCTTCATTGACCAAAGTCAATCCCGGCAAAGCAATCAGCATATCACGAGCACGGCATTTAAACCATGGATAACCAGCCAGAATATAATTCTCTCCGTCCACATGATAATAGAATTGATGTGCAGAATTTACCAGACAATGATAGAAATTATCCCGTGGAGTACGAATCTTCGCTTCAAAATCTGCTATCTGTTTCAACTGAGTGGTCTTTATCTCAGACAACCCGGCGGAAAAAACCACACTCTCGCCTTTCTTAATCTTCAGTTCAAAATAACCGGGCACATAGAGATCCTCATTAAAGGCATATCCTCTCTCCAATTCTTTCGGATACTCCACTCCACGATACCAATCCGGCTGAAAAACAAAATCGTTTTTCTTGTTCAACTGCATGTAAAGCTCGGGATAACCGTCATACATACAAGTTTTGATACCATTCGGCACTTCTTGATAGTCCCGGTTCACCCTTGTGTTTTCATGTGTGTACTCCCTCACACAACGGAATGCCAGAAATGGGCGGAGCTTCAAAGTCGTTTCGGAATGGGCGTCCAAAAGCGTATAACGGATGATAATGCGGTTTTCATAATGTTGAAACACCTTTTCTTTCTTCAGAACTACCCCTCCTACACGATAGATTGTAGTAGGCACCTGATCACAATTAAATTCTCGAATGTACTTATGACCATTCGGACTGAAATTGTTCCCTTGATACTTGTGAAGCCCTAAGTTAAACTCAGCTCCGTGTTGCACCACCGTCTCGTCCAACGAAGACAGCAACACATAATTCTCATCGCCCAATTCTGGTATCGGGACGACCAGCAAACCATGATATTTTCTTGTATTACAATCCACGATCGTAGAACAAGAATAAGCACCCGAGCGATTAGACCTCAAAATCTCTTTGGGTAACGCTTCCTCCAAATTGGTCATCAGAGTCTTATCAAAATGAATGTAACTCATAGTCTAGAAATTATATATAAGGTTTTCACTTTACTGTTTATTTTGTCTCTGTTTTTATTTATGCAACCCAAAAATAATAAAAATCCAATTATGCGCGAAATTTTTTGATAACATATTTTTAAGAATTCATAAAAATATGCTGTAGAATATGTTTTTATAATCTTAAGATTTCATGAATCTATCAAGATTTACTAATTTTGTGTCGTAAAACATAATTTGCAGCAGATTTGATTTATGGTCAAAAAGGAAATGGACAACAAAGAGATTCTGGAAAAAATCTCTGATTTATGTAAACCACTCACCCCAGAACAACGCGAATATTTAACAGAAAACCTCACGGTTTATACATTTAGAAAGAACGAAGCGATTTACAGTGAAGGTGAATTCCCGACTCAACTTATGTGTCTTTTATCCGGAAAGGTAAAAATATTCAAGAACGGTGTCAGCGGGCGTAATCAAATCATTCGCGTCATCAAGCCCGTAGAATACTTTGCTTATCGTGCGTATTTTGCCCATCAGGAATTTCTGACTGCTGCAGCCGCATTCGAAGCCTCAACGATAGCCATGATTCCTATGACTACCATCACGAAGTTGGTAAGTAACAATAATGACTTGGCGTGGTTCTTCATCAAACAATTATCTGTAGATTTGGGTATAGCCGACGAACGTACGGTCAACTTGACTCAAAAACATATACGGGGACGGTTGGCCGAGTCTATTCTGTTTTTGAAGGAGAGTTACGGACTGGAAGAAGATGGTTGCACACTCAGCATCTATCTATCCCGCGAAGATTTGGCCAGTCTGTCCAACATGACAACCTCCAACGCCATTCGCACATTGACGAATTTCGCTTCAGAGAAAATCATTGCGATAGACGGCCGGAAAATCAAAATTATATCGGAAGACAGATTGGAAAAGATATCTAAAATAGGATAAGTCTCATGGTTGTCGGCTCCGAACCGTTCAACCCGGTATAATGAAATTCACCCATTCCTGATGTATACCTATTTTCATGGGCGTAGAACCATTTTCCCATACTGCTCCATCCAAACTAATCATAGCCTTTCCGTTATCAAAAAAGTCCACTTCCTTAGTTCTATACGACTTCACGGCTTTATGATTCAAAAAGCGCCCACGAAAAAGCATCCATAAAGCTTCCACCATCTGGCTGATTTCCGGATGCGACACGACTGAAACATCCAATAATCCATTGTACGGAACTCCGCTCGGAGTCTGGCCATAGCCTCTGGCACTACTGATACATACCGTCATCACACTTTTGTCGATGTCATCCAAATTCACTTTGAAATGCATCTTGTGTTCCATACGCTGAAACAGCAACAAAAACATAGACGATAGATGAGAAAGGGTCAGCATTCCCCAAAAACGGCGTGTCTTGTGCTTGATATTCATAATGTTCGCCACCAGACCGACGTTCACACAATTCAAAAAGAAACGGGGATGGCTGTCCTCCATCCGCTCCGGCACACAATATCCTACATCCACCTTACGGATTCTTCGCTTTATCAGCCAATCTATCGTTTGCTTGTAATTATCTTCCTCAAATCCCCAAAAATGTGCAAAATCATTTCCCCATCCGTTAGGAATAACCCCGAAAGCAACGCTACGACGCACCTCCTCTCCTTGCGATAGCACTCCGTTCAACGCACGATTCAACGCTGCATCGCCCCCGACGATAATAATCGTTGTGTAACCATTGGAAGCAAGCATAGCCGCCAAGCGTTCTACGGATTTCGGCCCTTCACTCTGCACGAAATCATAAAGTACGCCTTTCTCCGTCAAATATGAGCGTATAGCCTCCCACTCTTTATGTATATGACGGACACCGTCTTTCGGACAATATATAATCCCCCATCTTGATGGTTCCATAATTCAATTCGCTAAAAACGCACAAATATACACAAAACTATTTATTCTCTACTTGAATCTTCTTCTAAATCTTCACTGCAACAGCCAATCTTTAATCTGGCCGATTTTCTGTTCCATCGGCCAACCTGCGTCCAACCAGTTTATCTTGATGCCACGACGCTCCATTCCGCGAAACCAAGTCATCTGTCGCTTGGCAAACTGATGGATAGCGGTTTCCAAACCACGGAACATCTCCTCATACGTCAACTCTCCGAGTACATACCGTGTCAGATATTTATATTCCAAACCATAATATATCAGGTCCTCCGCCGGTATCCCTTCGTCTAACAGTCCTTTTATCTCATCAATCATCCCCTCGTCCAAACGTTGTCTCAGACGTTTCGTTATTTTATTACGTCTCAAATCCCGCTCTATGTCCACTCCTATGACCAAGGAACGGATTTCGGGAAAAGCCCTTGCTTCCGTAGGATGCAAACGATAATACTCTTCTATTTCTATCGCGCGTATCGCACGTTTTACGGTATCGACATCCGTCGTATTATGAAGCACCTTATATGAACTCAGTATCTCTGTCAGTTCGGGAAGGCTCTTTTGAGCCAAGTTTGCACGCAAATCCGGATTTTCCGGTACGGGCATCAGATTATATCCTTTCAACACGGACTCGATATATAAGCCTGTACCTCCACATAATATAGGAAGCATGCGATGCGCTTTCAACGCTTCATAAACTTTCAAGAAGTCCCGCTGATACTCAAACAAATTATATTTCGTACCCGGCTCCACGATATCAATCAAATGGTAAGGAACAAAGTGACCATCGACAACATAATCTTTCAAGTCTTTTCCGGTTCCCAAATCCATACGCCTGTACACCTGCCTGCTGTCTCCGCTAATTATCTCCGTCTTCAGTTCGTAGGCCAAAGCTACAGCCAATGCAGTCTTTCCCGACGCCGTAGGCCCTAATATCGTAATAAGATCATATTTCATCGTATCGCCGTTTACCATATTATAATAACGAAAGCAAAGATACGAAAAAAGCCACCCTCCCAAAAGGAAGATGGCTTCAATTTTATCGTAGAAAACGGGATTAACCGTTAACCTTCTTCATGTGAGCGATCAATTCCAATACCTTGTTAGAATAACCGATTTCATTGTCATACCAAGAAACCACCTTAACGAAAGTATCAGTCAAAGCGATACCAGCCTTAGCATCGAAGATAGAAGTACGAGTGTCACCCAAGAAGTCAGAAGAAACCACTGCATCTTCAGTATAACCCAGCACACCCTTCAATTCGCCTTCTGAAGCAGCCTTCATAGCGGCGCAGATTTCATCATACTTAGCCGGCTTTGCCAAGTTTACAGTCAGGTCTACTACAGAAACGTCCAAAGTCGGAACGCGCATAGACATACCGGTCAACTTACCGTTCAATTCAGGAATAACCTTACCTACAGCCTTAGCAGCACCTGTAGAAGACGGGATGATGTTGCCAGAAGCAGCACGGCCACCACGCCAATCCTTCATAGAAGGACCGTCAACAGTCTTCTGAGTAGCAGTAGTAGAGTGAACAGTTGTCATCAAACCGTCTGTGATACCCCAGTTGTCATTCAAAACCTTAGCGATAGGAGCCAAACAGTTTGTCGTACAAGAAGCGTTAGAAACGAATTGAGTACCCTTTACGTATTTGTCGAAGTTTACACCGCAAACGAACATCGGAGTAGCGTCCTTAGAAGGAGCAGACATAACTACGTACTTAGCACCTGCATCGATATGAGCCTGAGCCTTTTCCTGAGTCAGGAACAAACCAGTAGACTCAACTACATATTCAGCCTCGATTTCGTTCCACTTCAAATCAGCCGGATTACGTTCTGCAGTTACGCGGATTGCCTTGCCGTTCACAATCAACTTGCTGTTTTCAACATCAGCTTCGATTGTACCCTCGAAAGCACCGTGCATAGTGTCATACTTCAGCATGTAAGCCAAGTAATCTACCGGACACAAGTCATTGATACCTACGATCTGGATGTCGCTTCTGTTCTGAGCAGCACGGAATACGAAACGGCCGATACGACCGAAACCATTAATACCTACTTTAATCATTTTACTTAATCTTTAAAATTAAAGGTTCTAATATAAGTTATTTAACTCTTTTCTACTATTTTGCAGCATGAGCATTTTGAAGTCTGTCCTCCCTCCGCTTGCGCACTGCAAATTTATGAATTTCTTTTGAAATAGAGCATATAAAAGAGGAAAAAATTAAAAGGAACGAAAATACAAGGAAGTCCCTCCCGAGCGCAACACCATATGGTCACCGTCGAGCCGTACTACCTCAAATGTCACATCTCCGGAAGGTATACCGAAATGTTTCAGTTTATCCACATCCGCCTCTTGAGACTGATTCCCTTTTACCCTGAAATTATACATACGCAAGGTAGCAGCTCCCTCATTATAATCATACCTGCACACGTACGTCCCATAACCGTTTCCGCCCAAATCCCGAATCTCGGACACTCCGAGCTGAAATGCCCAAAAAAGGCGATTACATTCCGATTGCCCGTCCGTAGCCTCATCCTCTATCCACTCTTGTTTCCAATATCCTTCCAAGTCTGGATATTCCGGAGCCTTATCCGTACAAGACAAACAGAACGGAACAAGCAGACAGAAACAAATCCATTTAAAAACCAAACTGTTTATTTTATACATATCCCCTCCTTTCTTATGGTTATCATACCACCGCCGCTATTACCGAGATAATCACCATGATCCACGGCCGCCGAAACGGAAAAATGCCATCCGGACAACGCCTTGGGCGAATACGTCACTTCATACAGCGAACTGAACTGTTTGCATATCTTATCCAAAGGATTGACGTATGTTCCCCAATGAAGCGCATACGACATCAGTACGCGATAGGACCACTCGTCAGACGGTGTCCCGCTGAAAGCCCAATGATTGGCACGCACACGGTTACTCCGGAACTTAAGGCTACCATCGCGGTTGTAGATCGGTCCGGGCAACAATGGGTTACCGACACCCAGACCATAATGTTGCCAAGACTGATAAAAGAAATTATTGTAGTAATCGTCACAAGCACTCACTTGCATACCTGGAAAAGCCGCTCCCGGAAAACGTTCGTCTCCGTCATACAAAATAGGACCCGACTGGTCTTTCGTGGCCAATCCTTCCCAAAGCAATGTATTGACCCAACGGTTTCGGGGCAAAGTAATCTCAAATCCTAAGTGCCCGTCTTTCCAACGTCCGTATTGGAGGAACATTTGTGAATGGTCGTCAAAGAAATGTTCATAATATGCACGGAACTTCCAATCGCGCCAATAATAATTCAACGCAAAGTTCCAACTGCCCACATGATTGCCTTCCACATTCACCTGATCCCCCCCGGTAGTGCCGTCTCCCCCGGCTTGGGCCAAGAAAACTTTGGCATAATTCTTCAATCCATGAGGCATCTCGTACACAGTCTCTTTCCACTCACCGTCTTTCAAAGAGAAGGTATGCTGTGTTCCTCCGAATTGAGCCGACATCAGCATGCCGACTTCAGCTTCCAAAGGAAACCTTTCCTTGTTTCCCACCTTGAACATCAACTCCTTGCTGTGATAAAGAATGTCCTCCACGTAAGTCTGGTGGTTTGCCCCCGCAAAATCACGCTGCCAACGGTCGTCCGTAAAACGTCCGTAAGCGATATAGCCTTTAAAAGCAAACCATCCCTTCGTTCCCGGCACCGTATAATAATCCGCAATCTCTGCCCTTACCTGAGGAACAGGTCGCGCATTGTTTCCTTCCACCATTCCGCCGCTGCTCAACAGCGGGTTCTTCCCCAACGGATTGCGTTCCTTGTTCCCGATACTCAAATTAAGAACTCTCCACGAAAAGTCTGCATAAGCCTGTTGCACGATAAATTCGGAAGGACTGTTCACGGCCGCAGCCAAATCCAACCCGGCTCCAATCCGCCAACCATGATTAAAAGATTTACGATAAGTAAGCCCCGCACGCAAATAAGCACTGTTCGGTTTCTGGCTCGACAGACCGTTCCGATTGGCCGTAAACCACAATGGTGCATAATCTCCGGAACTGACATTCGCAGAGGCCTCGACACGATAAGTCAACGTCGTGTCGGATTGTGCCCTACCAGTCAAAGCAGGCAGCGCACACCACAACAAAACCTTTATGCCCAATCTGTTCATTCTGATATGATTTTTATTTCATTTTAATAACTCCGACATGAAAAATAGCCCCAACTGCAAAAGTTGAGGCTATTATCAACCATATATCGGTATACGATTGTCATTCCCATTCTATCGTCGAAGGCGGTTTGGAAGAGATATCGTAACATACACGATTCACTCCTTTCACCTTATTTATTATATCATTGCTCACCTTCGCCATGAAATCGTAAGGCAAATGTGCCCAATCGGCTGTCATCGCATCCGTACTGGTCACGGCACGCAGGGCTACAGCGCGTTCATACGTACGCTCGTCCCCCATCACGCCCACGCTTTTCACAGGCAACAGGATTACACCGGCCTGCCAGACTTGGTCGTACAATCCCCAGTCTCTCAACCCTTGGATGAAAATGTCATCGGCATCCTGCAAAACCCGTACCTTCTCCGGCGTAATATCACCCAAGATACGCACGGCCAATCCCGGTCCGGGGAACGGATGACGGGTAATCAAATGTTCCGGAATTCCCATCTGACGCCCTACGCGACGTACCTCGTCCTTGAACAACCACTTCAACGGTTCACAGAGTTGCAGGTGCATCTCCTCAGGCAAACCGCCTACGTTGTGATGGCTCTTGATGGTCTTTCCCGTAATATTCAGGCTCTCGATACGGTCGGGATAAATCGTTCCCTGCGCCAACCACTTGGCATCGGTTATTTTCCGGGCTTCCGCATCGAACACCTCCACGAAGTCTCGGCCGATAATCTTACGCTTCTGCTCCGGATCGGTCACTCCCTCCAAATCCTTGAAGAACTTCGCACTGGCGTCCACGCCAATCACGTTCAGCCCCAGACACTCGTAGTCGTGCAATACATTCTTGAACTCGTTCTTACGCAACATCCCGTGGTCTACGAAGATACAGGTCAGATTCTTACCGATAGCCTTGTTCAGCAACACAGCGGCCACGGAAGAATCCACACCGCCGCTCAATCCGAGAATCACCCGGTCGTCTCCCAACTGCGCCTTCAATTCGGCCACCGTAGTGTCTACGAACGAAGCCGCACTCCAATCCTGCTTGCTGCCGCAAATGTCCACTACAAAATTTTTCAGCAACAGCGTTCCCTGTACGGAATGAAACACTTCCGGATGGAACTGCACACCCCATAGCGGTTCTCCCTCAGCCTGATAAGCCGCGTTCACGACTTTGTCGGTAGAAGCTATCACCTTAAAGCCTTCGGGCAATTTCGTAATGGTATCGCCATGGCTCATCCACACTTGAGAGTGCTCCTCAAATCCCTTGAACAAAGGATTCTCCTTGTCGAACGAAGCCAAATTGGCACGCCCGTACTCACGCGTTCCGGCCGGTTCCACATTGCCGCCCAAAGTATAACTCATGAACTGCGCGCCATAGCAAATACCCAATATCGGATATTTCCCGCGAATTTCGTCCAAGTCGATTTTAAACGCTTCCTTATCATATACGCTAAAAGGCGAACCGCTTAAAATCACACCGATAACCGACGGATCTTCTTTCGGGAACTTGTTATAAGGCAATATCTCACAGAAGGTATCCAACTCCCGGACACGACGTCCGATAAGCTGTGTAGTCTGTGACCCGAAATCAAGAATGATGATTTTCTGTTGCATAAAAAGATTTTTATCTGATTTTGTGCGCAAAAGTACAACAAATTATCGAGACTGACAACACTCTCCCGTTAAGAAATCCTCCGCCTTCTCCAGAGCATCTTGTTTCCCCACGTCCAGTATTTTAAGCCCGGGAGAAGGATAAGCATAAATCGGCTCCCGGTCGCACACCGAAAGATAAAAGTCAATCACGGAAAACTTGTCCGGCCACGCATCGAAATAAGGGAACAACCGTGGAGAAAACAGATGCACACCGGCAAAAGCATACTTCCGGCAAACCTCCACGTCCAGCCCCTTGTAAGGCGACTTCACCTCTCCGGTCTTGACGTTCGTCCACCCTACCAGACGGTTTTCCTCATCGAACAACAGATAACGTTGCGTCTGCCGTTCGCTCACCAGCAATAAAGCCGCCGCTCCTGCCCCGTGCCGATAAAAATCCTGCAAATCCACATTGCTCAATATATCCACGTTGTGTACCAGAAACGGGCGTTCCGTGACACCGCTCTCCAATAAAAGAGGTATGGCCTTCTTGATGCCTCCTCCTGTTTCCAGAAGCTTCCCGCTCTCGTCACTAAAACGAATATCCGCACCGAAAGCATCATGTTCCTCCACAAAGCGTATAATCTGGTCGGCAAAATGGTGCACATTAATCACAATCTCCGTAAATCCGGAAGCCACCAGTTTACGAATCAATATCTCCAACAAGGGTTTTCCTCCCACCGGGACAAGTGCTTTCGGCATCGTGTCCGTCAAAGGCTTCAGGCGGGTTCCCAACCCCGCTGCAAAAATCATGGCTTTCATATTTGCAAATATACTGATATAATCTCATTCAAGACATCACATTTTACACGTTTTATCCTTCCGAACAAAAAAAGAATAAAAACATTGGCCATCCACGGAATAATCCGTATTTTTGTAAAAACGATACACTATGGATGCAAAGTTGAAAGACATGGCCGAATATATCGTTATCGCCATCCACGAATTTGCCAAGCGACATCAGTTGGAAGAAGAGCAAGCCTACCGCTACCTGAACCATTATAAAGCCATCGACTTCCTGGAAAGCCAGTACGACGTGGCACACACACAAAGCTTCGATGATATCATCGAGGGTCTGACCGCCCTTTGCCAACGCCACGGAGGGGCTTTAGTATGATCTTGTATCACGGAACAAACATAAATTTTTCGACCATCGACTTGTCAGCTTCCCACAAGGGAAAAGATTTCGGTAAAGGATTCTATCTTTCCGACAATGAGAGCCAAGCATATGACTTTGCGGTTTTCAAATCAATACAATTAGGAGGTACACCAATCGTACACTCCTTTAAATTTGACGAAAGTATGCTCTCCTCAGGCACTTTGAATTATTTATGTTTCCAAAAATATTCTCGTGAATGGGCCAATTTCGTTTTAGCGAACCGAAGAAACACACAAAAGGAAAACATACATGCCCACGACATTGTATATGGCCCTATAGCCAACGACAAAGTCGGAGTACAAATCCGCAACTTCATGGAAGGCAACATAGATTTCGACACCTTTCTCAAAAAATTGGCTTTCATGAAAGGCATCACTTTCCAATACTTTTTCGGCACGCAACGTGCCATAGACCTTTTAGAAAAAATATGAGCGAGATTGAATATATGAAAGAATGTATGGCACGTGACTTAGTCGTCATGTTAGTAGACGAACAGAAAATGTCACTGCACGGAGCGTTAGACGCCCTATACCAATCCGAAACCTACGCCAAGCTAAAGGACACAAGGTCCGGTCTTTATTTCCAAAGTCCCGTTTACGTCTACGGATTCTTGCGCAAGGAGATATTGACAGGCAAGATGTAACAAAAGAATATACAAAAAACGTTCTGCGGCAAACGAAAAATCAATCTCAGCCAAACGAAAAATCGTTCGCCTGAGATTGAAAAATCGTTTGGCGCAGATTTTTCAGCAAGTCTCTACACACTGGCACACAACCGATTAGACATAGATAAAAATATCAACAGTTTCTACTTCGGAAGCAACCGCCACTTCCTCCTCTGCCCAATACCCATTCCGTAAGCGGAAAAATAAGCCAAAAATCCCTAACGGGAGGTTTTGCTAACTTTTCCGGTAGAATTGCTATGCGATTATCCGGATTTTTATCGGATATTTGCAATGTTCAATAAAAGTATTCACAAAACGTAGAATTATGAAACTGATAAAGCCCATTATCGCCGCGCTGTGTCTGGCATTAGGCCTCAACGCATGCGCCAACAACAAAGAAAGTAAAAACCAAAATAAGAAAGGAGCAAATATGGAAATCGTTCATTTAACCAAAACAGAGTTCTTAAACAAGGTATATAACTACGAGACCAATCCCAACGACTGGAAATATGAAGGTGACAAACCGTGTATCGTAGATTTCTACGCTACGTGGTGTGGCCCGTGCAAGGCTCTTGCCCCGGTGTTGGAAGAGCTGGCTAAGGAATATGACGGCAAAATCTACATCTACAAAGTAGACGTGGACAAGGAAGAGGAACTGGCGGCCACGTTCGGCATACGCAGTATCCCCACCCTGTTGTGGATTCCAAAGAACGGCAAACCGACCGTCACTCAAGGTGCCATGCCCAAAACAGAACTTAAAAAAATGATAGACGAGGTTCTTTTAAACGCAAAACCGTAAAGTCCGGTCTGCGTGACAGCATGACTTGCTATACTGACACTGAAAATGAAGGGATGGAACGAAGAAATCGTCTCCATCCCTTTTTCAGTCCGCGAAATAAACCTATATTTACCCGATGAACTAAAAACCGACGATATGGAATTCCAGTTAAAGACCCGTTTGGACGGAACCATTGCCCTGACTTCCCGCTTTCATGAAGACGCGGGCTTACAACGTAACAAAGGCTTCTACAAATTCATCTGGGTGCGGCACGGAAGCCTGGACATCGAAATAGACCACGTAGTCATGCATCTGAAAGAAAACGAAATCATCTCGCTGTCTCCCTTGCACCACGTGGACATGCTGCGCGCAGAGGGCGATTACCTGTCGTTGCTCTTCAACAGTAACTTCTACTGTATCTACGGACACGACAACGAGGTGTCGTGCAACGGCTTTCTGTTCCACGGTTCGTCGAACGTCATGAGGCTGAAACTTACCCTCACGGAATCGAGACTCCTGGAGCATATCATTGAAACTCTGCGTGAAGAATGCACCGTCCGCGACAACCTGCAAGAGGAAATGCTCCGTATACTGTTGAAACGGTTCATTATCGTATGCACCCGCATGGCGCGCCTGAGACTGGAAGTCGACCAAGAGCGGGAAAACGGCTTCGACATCATCCGTCAGTTTTACGTGCTGGTGGACAACCATTTCAAAGAAAAGAAGCAGGTGCAGGACTATGCGGAAATGCTCTACCGTTCTCCCAAGACCCTTTCCAACCTCTTCTCGCTCTACGGACTGAACTCACCGCTGCGCATCATACACGAACGGGTGGATGCCGAAGCCCGCCGCCTGTTGCTCTATACCTCGAAGAGCGCCAAGGAAATCAGCGAAATCCTGGGATTTGAAGATTTGGCTACTTTCAGCCGTTTTTTCAAGAAAATGAATCAAAAAAGCATCTCCGACTTCCGAAGAGAAGAGAAAAAGGAAGTATAGCCAACTCAGACAGTTAAATTGCTATTTCGGCAAACGGAAGAAATCCGCATCTTTGCAAAGTCAAATTCTAAACATTACAGACTATGAGAAAATTAAAATCCTTGTTTGTGGGCACTCTTACATGGGCCGCATCTTCCCAAAAGCTGGGCATACACCTGATTCGTGTAGCCATCCTGATTATCTTCGTATGGATCGGCGGTCTGAAATTCTGGAACTACGAAGCGGAAGGTATCGTACCCTTTGTAGCCAACAGCCCTTTCATGAGTTTTTTCTATGCTGAAAATGCCCCCGAATATAAGGAATACAAACTGAAAGAAGGCGAATTCGACCCAGCCAAACACCAGTGGCACGAGACCAACCGTACGTATGTTTTTTCCCGCGGGTTAGGCATCCTGATTATGACTATCGGTATCCTTACTTTTCTGGGTATCTTCTCCCCTAAACTCGGATTAGCCGGAGCCGGACTAGCCATCATCATGACACTGGGCACTTTGTCTTTCCTTGTGACCACTCCCGAGGTATGGGTGCCCGATTTAGGAAGCGGCGAACACGGATTCCCACTGTTGAGCGGAGCCGGACGACTGGTGATAAAGGATACGGCCATACTGGCCGGCGCCATCGTGGTGCTGGCCGACAGTGCCAAAGGAGTATTAAACCAAATAAAAAAGACAGTATGATGAAACAATATGATGACATTATCATAGGATTCGGCAAAGGCGGAAAGACGCTGGCTGCCGAACTGGCTCGACGAGGGCATAAAGTGGCAATGATAGAACGTTCGGACAAAATGTACGGAGGTACCTGTATCAACATCGGATGTATCCCTACAAAAACCTTGGTTCATGCAGCCAAACTGGCTCCGCATGGCGTTTCGTGGACGGACCAAAAGAACTACTATGCCCAAGCCATCAGGCAAAAAGAGGATGTTGTCTCCCTATTACGCCAAAAGAATTACGATAACTTGACCCATCATCCGAACATCACAGTGTATACCGGGACGGGAAGTTTTACCGCCCCGGACAAGGTGGAAGTAAGCCTCTCAGGGCGAGAAAAAGAATCGTTGCAAGCTCCTCGCATCTTCATCAATACGGGAGCGGAAAGCATCATTCCGCCCATAGAAGGAATCAAAGGCAATCCGCACGTTTTCACCAGCACTTCTATCATGGAACTGAAAGAGCTTCCGGAAAAACTGGCTGTTATCGGTGGAGGATATGTCGGACTGGAATTTGCTTCGATGTATGCCTCTTTCGGTTCGCAAGTGACCGTGCTCGAAGGACATGCCGATTTGATTCCGCGGGAAGACCGGGACGTAGCAGGCATCGTAAAAGAAGTACTGGAAAAGAAAGGTATCACCTTCCGGATGAATGCTAAAGTACAGAGTATAGCGGGAAAAGAAATAGCAGTCCGTGATGCTGTCAGCGGAGAACCTTTCCATCTGGAAGCCGACGCCATATTATTGGCTACCGGCCGACGCCCCTTCACGGAAGGGCTGAATCTGGAAGCAGCCGGAGTAGAAACGGACGAGCGCGGAGCCGTCAAAGTGAACGAACGCTTGCAAACCACCAATCCGCACGTATGGGCCATCGGCGATGTGAAAGGCGGATTACAGTTCACCTACATCTCATTGGATGATTACCGCATCATCCGTGAAGACCTTTTCGGAGACTCCACCCGTTCTACAGCCGACCGCGACCCGGTAGGCTATTCCGTATTCATCGACCCGCCTCTGTCGCGTATCGGCTTAAACGAAGAAGAAGCCCTCCGCAAGGGCTTGAATGTAAAAATCGGAAAGCTGCCCGTAGCAGGTATTCCAAGAGCCCGTACATTGGGCGAAACGGAAGGGCTGTTTAAAGTGGTGATAGACGCCGACACAAACAAGATTGTGGGCTGCACGCTTTTCGGACCGGAATCGAGCGAAGTGCTCAACAGTGTGGCCGTAGCGATGAAGGCCGGAATGGATTACACATTCCTGCGCGACTTCATCTTCACTCATCCCAGCATGAGCGAAGCCTTGAACGACTTGATGAATGTATAAAGACAGGAAAATGACGTGCGCTGCGCTATAGCTCCGTCGGAGGCAATATCCGTTCTATATTTTGCTCGCGATGACATATCCGTACTTCTATGCCGAACTTCGCATGCAGATGCTCGGCCAGATGTTGGGCGGAATAGACGCTGCGGTGACGGCCGCCCGTACATCCGAAAGCAAACATCAGGTCGGTAAAACCGCGCCGGAGGTAACGCGCCACATGGGCATCCGCCAATTTGTAGACGCTGTCCAAGAACGTCAGAATCTCTCCGTCCTCTTCCAAAAAACGGATGACGGGTTCGTCCAAGCCCGTCAGGGCTTTGTACGGTTCATACCTTCCGGGATTGTGCGTACTGCGGCAATCGAACACATAACCGCCTCCGTTCCCGCTGGTATCTTCGGGAATCCCCTTCTTATAGGAGAAACTGAACACGCGCACGACCAACGGCCCCCGGCCATCGTACCGGGAAACCGAAGCCGGCCCGATGTCCACACGGAGCACATCGGCTGCACGCTCCATTCCCGTATCCTTTCCGCACGGTTCGTCCGGCCGTGCGGGAACTTCTGTCCGGAAAGCGGGCAAATCCACCATCCGGCCCAACACGTCATATAAATAAGGATAAGGACACTCGCCCTCCGAGAGCCACTCGCGCAAGTTCCGTATGGCCGGGGCGATGCTGTCCAAGAAATGCTTCTTCCGCTCGAAGTACCCCCTGAAACCGTATGCCCCCAACACCTGCAACGTGCGGAACAGGACGAACAGCCGCATGCGTTCACGGAACCGTCCTTCGTCCACGTCCGTGTACAGCCGTGCCGCATCGAGGTACACCGCCATCAGCTCGTGGCGCAGCTCCGGGGCATAATGTGCCGAAGCCTGCCACAGGAAACTGGCCACGTCATACTCCACCGGCCCGCGCCGCCCGCCTTGGAAGTCGATGAAACGGGGCTGCCCGTCCCTGTCCAACATGACGTTGCGCGCCTGGAAATCCCGGTATTGGAACGCGTGCTTGTCCGGGTCTCCCACCAAATCCTTAGCCATCTCCGAAAACGCCTCTTCCAACTTAACCTCGTTAAAGTCCAGTCCCGTAGTCTTCAGGAAGCAATATTTAAAATAGTTCAAATCGAAGAAAACAGCCGTCCTGTCCATGGAAGCCATCGGGTAACACCGTCCGAAGTCCAAGCCTTCCGCCCCGACAAACTGAATGCGTGGCAGTTCCGCTATCGTCCGCCGCAACAGTTCCTTCTCTTCAGGAGCGTAACGTCCGCCTTTTTCGCGGCCGTCCGACAGCGCGTCGAACAGGCTGCGATGCCCCAAATCGGCCTGCAAATAGCACAAACGGCTCGTCGAAACAGCCACAACCCGGGGCATAGACAACCCTTTCTGCCCGAAATGCCCGGCCAAATAAATGAAAGCCTCGTTCTCCTCCCGTGACGTACCCACCACGCCTATCAGGGAATCCCCTTCGGCATCCCGGAACCGGTAATACGTACGATTGCTTCCGGCTCCGGGCAACTGCTCCACGCTTTGCGGCGCACAGCCCCGCCAGTCTTCGTATAATCGCAACAACTCTTCCATGTCTCTCAGTCTTTATGTCTCCAAATGGCCATCACCTTACGCTGTATGGCACATACGTTCAGCACGCTGACCGCCACGCAGAGCACCACACCCAAGGCGCATGCAGGCCAAAGGCTTGCCTCCTCCATCTGGGGGAACAACAATAGAATCATATCCAGATAATAACCGCGAAGCCACGTCAGCAGGCCAATGGCCAACAACAATACCAGCACGTTCATTCCTACCGTCAGAACCTGATAAGGCAGACCGACCCGCCAAGGGCTGTAACCGATGAGTAGCAGGTTCTCCAACTTCGTCGTATTCTTCTGCACCAACAAATAAATGCTCAACATCAGGATGTAGAATGACAAGACGCTGATGAGCAGTCCTACGCTCATCACCACACCCGACACGATTTTCAGGAAATAAGTGGTCTTTCCGGCATCCAGCTTGTCTTCTTCCGTATCATATCCCTTTTGCTGCAAGAAACGCGCGATGGCATCATCTGCCGGGTTGTACACTTCAACGATAAGCCGTGTGGGACCGGCATCCCCGTCCGGGGCATACAGCCTGTTGCTCCACTTCATGAAACTCTCGGGCACCAAGATGGTGTTCAGCCGATTGCTGAAACCGATGACCCGTCCTTTCATCACGCCCTCCCGGCCATTGCCCCGCAAACGTACGTTCAAGTCCAGCATGCTGACCACTCCTTCCGAAAGCTTAGGCAGCGAACGGCTTTGGGCAAAGCCGAAATTGTAAATCGTCAGGTAGCTGCGCGGCAAAATGATGGGCACCACGGGATCGCCCTCCGCGAAGTGCCAGTCTTTCAGGTCTGCGTCCACAAAACGGTCGGGCACGGATTCAAAGAACATTTCCGTACTCATGTAAGCCATGCCTTCCACGCCCATGCTCGCACTCACCTTATATCGGCTTGAAGTGAAAGCCCCTACACTCTTGCAAAACTTCTGCGCCTTGATTTCATCGATGTCCGCCGCAGAAAACGTATTGCTCCGGCCACTGAAAGAGCTGACCATACGGATCCGCTTGGAGACAATCAGATAATCTTTCTTGATGAAACTGTCGCCCTGCGTGAAAACAGGCAGGACGTCATAATAAAATTGTACACTCAACAAGACGATGAGCATACCCAACAAATTGGCAAAGAAGAAACCTGCAAACTGAGGTACGCTGACGTGCCGACGCAATAATTTCCAAACCAAACTCATAACCTGAATGTCTTTTCGTAGTCTAATGCGATATGCTTGCCGATACTGGTCACGATGACACCCGCTCCCTGCGAGCGGGCTTCCTCCATCATGATTTCTCCCATCGTCCTGCCGTTCTCCTCGTCCAAATGGCTTATCGGTTCGTCAGCCAACAAGAAATCGAAAGGCTGCACCAAAGCCCGGATCATGGCCACCCGCTGCTGCTGGCCGAAACTCATGCGGCTTACCGGAGCATGCAACTTGTCGCCGATGCCCAACGCGTCGAACCAAGCTTCTATCTGTTTTTTCTTCTTGAATCCCGTCAAATTGTTTTTAATCGCCACGTTCTCGTAAGCTGTCAACTCGGGAAACAAACGGAGTTCCTGAAACAAATGACTCAACGAACGTTTCCGCAGCTCCACCCAATCCTTCACCTTATAATTGCGGATGTTCTTCCCATCAAAGCTGATGATACCCTGATAGTCGTTACGATAACCGATGATATAACTGCAAAGGGATGATTTGCCGGTACCGGAACCTGCCTCGACCAAATACAAATGCCCCCGCTCGAACGTCACTTCCCGGTGCCAAATCTCGCTCTGGATATCATCCCGTAAGGCAAACACCTCCGGCAACGTATTCTTCAATTCTATCTTGTCCATTATTTCAATAAATCCTTCAATAGATTCCGATTCCCACGCGTATGCAGCTCCAAGGTCAGACGGCGGGCGTCGGACGACCTCAGCACTACGGCATCGAACAAATCCAATATCTTTCGGCCTTCGTCCACGCCGCTTTCCCGGCACAACGCACCCATCATCGGGTCACGTTTGACCTGTTCCAAATTCACCCACAAGAAGAAACGGCTGTCCTTTATCCGGCTGTTCCATTCCGAGAGGGTCTCTGTCTCAGGATTGCTTACCCAACCCGTCATTTCTTCTTCAGGCGTGACGTAGAGCGTCTCCCCTTCTACCCCGAAATAAGTCTGTACGCCATTGGCTGCCAAATAAAAGCGGTCGTTCCCGAAATCACGGAAAGTCCATGCGCCGCTTCGCGCAGCGCTTTCCTTCCAATATGCGGCTTCTTTCAAAAAGTCTTTCTCTGCCAGATGAGCCGTCACGAGGACATTACCGGGATTCTGCAAGGCGGAAGCCGGAACGGTAACAGCCACGTCCCCCTTGATGCTGCGAATAATCAAGTCTGCATCCACACCCATGTTCAGCCCGATCAGGAACGTACGCGCCACGGGATTCTGCCGCAACATCTCCAACAAAGAGCCTCCGTCCACATTCACGCAAGCCCATGCCAAAGCATCCTCCGGCACCCGTCCGGCAAATTCGCCGTCCAACGGTTTGCCCAAGAAAGCCAACCGCTCATAATACTTATTGATGTCACTATTCTGCGAACTGATTTCCGCCTCCACGGTCACCCCGTGCGGAGAGAGGTTCAAACCGGCACAGACATACACATCGCTCAGATTCGCATGCTCTGGCAAGCCCTCCAAAAATTCCACACCGCGAAAGTTGGGCAACACGTCCAATCGCGACACGACGCGGAAAGAAGCATCCTTACGGTCCAACTCAGCAAAGAGGGGCGAAGACATCCCGCTTTCCGCCTCTTTCTGCCTGAAACAAGCCAGCATGTCATAGCGCAACGCATCCATGTCGGCTTTCAGTCCCGGCCCCATCATAAGCAACGCACCGTCACCGAAACCCACCATCCAACTGCCGTCCCATACCGTCCAAGAGTAGCCCCGGTAGTCTTCCACAGGCGTGCACCGGCCTTTCTTTGCGGCTTCATCCAACAAACGCCGCAAGTCCGCCTCGTCACTGACGGCCGCCAACAAGCCCACGTATTCTTTGGAAGAAACAAAGGCATACATTTTCTTCGACCAGTCGATTCCGGTCTGTCCGGGTTCCAGTCCTTCCGGCAACAGTTTCTTCCAATCCTGCATGCCCATGTCGTTTTCTTCCGACAAGCGCACCCAGTCTACGGCTGCCAAAGCCAAGGGACGCGATGGCAGGACACAGCGGTAATCGTCTGCCGTGAAAAACCTGTAAAGCCCCAGTGAAAGCGCCAAAACCAACACCACGGCCGCGCCCCATATCCATTTCTTTTTCATTTTATCTCAGTATTGTGTTAATCTTGCAAGCTTTTACATGCGGGCATGGCGGATGTGCATCAGATGAACCGCCACCAACGCCGCCGTCTCCGTACGCAGACGGCTCCGGCCCAAACTTACGGAACGGAAACCGTGAGCCTGCGCCAACCGCACCTCTTCGATGCTAAAATCCCCTTCCGGCCCCACCAGCACCAAAGCATCCTGTCCGGCATCCAATTCGTCCAACAGGAAAGGCTTTCCACCGTCCATGGCCTTGTCTTCGGACGCCTTGGCCACACCGGCCACATCGGCTTCGTCATAACAATGCGCGATGAACTTCTGTCCGGCGAAGGGGCGGGCCACAAAACGCTTGAAATCCTCCATCTCGTTCAACAGCGGTTTACGGGCCTTGTGGCTCTGCTTCATGGCCGACACCAAAATCTTGTCTATGCGCTCCGTCTTGACCACTTTGCGCTCCGAGTAGCGGCAATCCAAAAACGTCAACTCGTCGAAGCCGATCTCGGTAGCCTTCTCCGCCAACCACTCTATCCGATCCATATTCTTGGTAGGCGCCAAGGCCAAATGCAGGTGCCCGCTCCACTCCTTGGGATGCGGAACGGCTTCCAAGACCTTAAAGAGGCAACGTTTTCCGGTGGCCGTCGTAATCTCGGCTTTATAAAACATTCCTTTCCCGTCGGTCAGACGAATCTCATCGCCCGCCTGCAAGCGCAAGACCCGCAAGCAATGCGCGGCCTCATCTGCCGGCAGTTCGGCATCCACCGCGACGTCCGGTGCATAAAAAAAACGGATTTCCTTCATTTTCGTCGTTCTATTTCGTCACGCAACTGCGAGGCCAGTTCATAGTTCTCGTCTTCCACAGCCCTTTTCAACGCCTCTTTCAATGCATCCACGCTCACCGAATTTACCGGGATGGAATACATTCCGTCTCCTACTTCGCGCATATACTGATGCTCCAGCAACGCCTCGCCGATGGTAATCGGGCAATCGAACGTATAGGCCAGAATCAGGCAATCGGACGCCTTACAATAACGAATCATGTGAAAAACGCTTTCTTGCCGGTAAAGGACGTGACAATAGGTTACGCCTCCCTCCACAGTGGCTATGCGCACTTCTTCTATGCTCATATTACATTGCATGAAAGCCGCCCGCATAATGTCGGACATGGAAGAGGGCAAAGCATTCTTTTTATTCCCTTTCATCTTCATCAACAAGAGGTAAGCCTCGCTCCTCTCTATCAAGACCGGCAAGATACGTTCACCGTCCTTTTCTTTCAGGACAGCTATGTATGCAGCACCGTCTTCCGTACATTTGGACACGGTCACCACTTTCAGTTCTTTTATCGCCTCATTCATCTTCCGCATTCATCTTTAACTACATGTTTATACTTAAAAAATATGGCAAACAAGGCTGCTACGACCAAAGCGTAGGCTGCAAATATATACCAACAGGTGTTCCACCCGGCTATGACCTCTTGTCCGGAGGCCGTTTCCGGCAAAGCGTACACAAAACGATTGATGACGGCCTGAGCCGACAACGTTCCTATGGTAGCACCCAAACCATTGGTCATCATCATGAACAATCCCTGCGCACTACTGCGTATGCTGATGTCCGTCTCCTTGTCGACAAACAAGGAACCCGAGACATTGAAAAAGTCGAAAGCCACCCCGTAAACCAGCATGGACAGGACAAACAACCACACGCCCGACCCGGGATTGCCCAACGCGAAGAACCCGAAACGGAACACCCATGCCAACATCGCTATGAGCATCACCCGCTTGATGCCGAAACGCCCCAAAAAGAACGGTATCAACAAAATACAAAATGTCTCACTGATTTGCGATACGGAAATCAGGATATTGGCATGTTGTACCCCGAACGTATCCGCATATTCGGGAATCCCCCCGAAAGAGAAGATGAAGGGACTGGCAAAACCGTTGGTGATCTGCAAACAGATGCCCAGACACATGGAAAAGATGAAAAACAAGGCCATACGCTTTTGCCGGAACAGCGTAAAGGCACGAAGCCCCAAAGCCTCCACCACGCTCTTGCGTTCCGACGCATGGCTTACCGGACATGCCGGAAGGGTCAAGGCGTAAGCCGCCAACAACAAGCTCAGAACACCGGAAAAGGCGAACTGTCCCGCATTCTCCTGCATACCGCCCAAATCTACGGCCCACATGGAACAAATGAAGCCGACCGTACCGAACACGCGTATCGGCGGGAAGTCTTTCACCGTATCCAGACCGGCTCCCTCCAAAGCGGAATAAGCCACGGAATTGGCCAACGCGATAGTGGGCATAAAGAAAGCCACGCTCAACGAATAAAGAGTGAACAAGGTGGAAAATGAAGCTTCCGCACCGGCTTCAAACCCATAAAGCGAAGCTCCCAGCATGAAAACGCCCGCCAGAAAATGACAGAGGCTCAACACCTTTTGCCCCTGCATCCAACGGTCTGCAATAATACCTATCAGCGCGGGCATGAACAAAGACACGATGCCCTGAACCGAATAAAACCAACCGATATTCTCGGCCATACCGATTTTCACCAAATAACTTCCCATCGAGGTCAGATAAGCCCCCCACACGGCGTATTCCAGGAAGTTCATCACCGTCAAGCGCATCTTTAATTTCATAGCTCTCACGTTTTATGTATTCCACAGTCTATTATGATATGCAAACTTACACAAAAAAATCCGTTTCCATGCCGGTGCGGACAAAAAAAGCGACACAAATATCCATTAAAAAATCCCAAACCGCGGATTACCTCAACCTGCAACGCAACACCACGTGGTTGCCGTCTTCCGACACGGGCGCACCGGGCACTACATCCGGATGCCGACGTACAAGTTCCAGGAACCGCGCAGCGGAAGGCACGATCAGCACTTCTCCCTCACGCCCGACGTACAAGTCCGGAAAGACATCCCGGTACGGCCCCGACATACGCCGCTCCCCGTCCGGGGCGAACACGGCGACGTGCTGACGGGCCTCGTGCAAATAAAACAACACCAAACCGTCGCCGCCCCACGCGCCGCCCATCAGCACGTCGTAAAGAAACATGTTCCGCATGTATTCCTCCTGGCCTTTCATGCCTCCGGGCATGGGAGAGGCGAAACGGACGGCGTATGCCGTCCTCACGCTGTCGGCCTGTCCGTCCCACACGTGGACGGCATTCCTTGCGCCGTCGAAGCCGAACACCTTGCCGTCGGCCTTTTGCAAGGGCGGATAGGCCATCGGCATGGCATAGTCCCGACGCACTCCGACCCACTTGCCCCGTGCATGAAATTCGGGGGCGAAAGCATAAAACAAATAAGCCATTTCGCCTTCGGAGTAGGTGCCGTCTTCCGTCGAGCCGACAAAACCTTCCGGACAAGAGGCTATCTTCCAGATCAACCAAGGACTGACATCTTTCTTGCCGACAAACCTTCCCTGCAAATCATATATATATACCTCCCGGGGGCCGCAGAGAATGACTACACGTCCGCGGTCGCGGTCTACCGTAAAATCCGAGGCACGCTCGTATTCGCCGTGCCCGTGCCCCACGATTCCGATGCGACGCAGGAACGTCCCTTGTCCGTCGAAGACGAACACCGCCTTCCGTTGGCCGTCCAGCACATAATAGTTTCCATCCACGACTTCCACCTTACTCACATACCCCAAAAGGCATTCGTCTTTTGTCTCCAACGGGACAACACCTACCACCTCGAAAACGTCACAGAATCCTAACGTATCCGTCCCCGTCTCCGTCAAATCGAGCACCACGCCCTCCTGCCCGTCTCGCATCCGCGTGCACGACAGGCACAAGCAAACTGCTATTCCAATCCAAACTTGTTTCATCGACATACACTCTATCATATTCCATCGGATGTAAAGATAAATAAAACCCAAGAAAGGTACAAGATTTCCGCTCGTGCAGTACACCTAACCCTCTCGAAATGAATCAGAAGCAAGCCCTTAAAGAACATCATCGGGCATCCTCCACAACCCATAAAATCAATCTGCGCCAAACGATTTTCCGTTCTCAGCCAAACGATTTTTCATTCTGCTGAGATTGATTTTCCATTCTCAGCAGAATGATTCATGTAAATAAAGAAGAGCGAAAAGCACCGACAAGAGCACGGAACTTATTCTTCCGGTGTGGAAGGCCATTTGAAACGGAACATATACAGCCGCTCCCCCTCTTCGTCGGGCACCACATAGGAATAATAATAAGGAGCCACATAACCGGCCATCCGGAATCCCAGGGGAACGTCTACATCGCCTACCAAAACTCCATCGCGGTAGACCTGCAACCCGTCTGTAACCGAACCGCCGCCTTTCCGGTAAGAACGGAACAACAATCCCGTCTCGTCCACATATTCCACAGCATTATAAAAGCCCCTCGACATACGCTCGGCCAACCTTTCCTTCCAAGGCTGGTCATAACTGTCCCAACGGAGGTAGTTCAAATCCATGTCCCGTCCGGCAAAGCCGAAACAGGCCAACTGGTTATAATCATGGTCGTAACGGTACATTAAAGAATCGGCCTCGAACGACACGTAAAAATCCCCACTGTCCGCAATATCGAAATTCAGTTGAGCAAAAAGCGTTTTGGTGAGGGGCTTGTCGTAATAACTCTCAGGATAGCCGAATGCCAACAATCGCCCGAAGCCATGTTTTCCTAAGTCTATTTCCCGTATATTAGCAGCCTTGTCGAGATAAATCCCCGTGTCTTCCAAATAATCATACCCCCACAAATCATGTACTGTACTATAAATCTTATTCCCATGGGAACGGAAGTGCATGTCCGACCCGTAAACGTAATACAGCGGATCTGAAAAGACGCTTTCGTCCAACTGGTCCTTGTCCTTGCGTCCATTGTAGGAAATAAAGAAATGGTCTTTGAAAAGGAAATCCTTGTCATAGGTATAATACCACCCACTGGAATTACTGAGCAAAATTCCACCTCCGTCAAGCATGCAACATCCGTACACCTGCCCTACTTCCGTTTCATTGCGGGCATGTCCCACCCCCAGTTTCTTATCACGCAACCGTCCCGTGGGTTCATAACGATATAGCACACAAAGTTTCTTATCCACCACGTACAGATAGTCATCGCAAACTCCAGATTCAATCATATAAGACGTGGGCACCGTATCCAACCACAAGGTATCCACCGACAAGGAAGTCACGGAGATTTCGGCCACAGCATCGGGAGGAAGGCGAAAACTGGGGTTCTTATCTTTGCACCCGTGGCACAAAGCTCCCAAAAGCAAAAAAATCCAAGTTTTTTTCATGATATTCTCTATTTAACGGAACAAACATACGGAAAAATCAGGCCGGAAACAAAAAAAGAATCGTATTTTTTCGGAACCGCTCCCTCTCATACGCTCCGGACTGAAAAGGGGGCACACCCGAACGGATGTACCCCCTTAAAAAAAAGAAGGTTGTCATCTCGACAACCAATCTTTCATTAACCTTAAATCTAATACCATGAAAAACACAGTGCAAATATACGGCTTTTTTCATTCACGCAATAGCTAAGCACAAAAAAATGTATGGTATTTAACTTTATTTTTCATTTGACCCTTGTTTTTCACTCCACATAGAGCACCAACCCCTTCAAATATTCCCCTTCGGGGTGGTAGATATTGACGGGATGGTCGGCCGGTTGATGCAACTGGTGAAGGATACGCACGCGACGTCCGCTCTGCGCAGCGGCGGTAAAAACAGCGGTACGGAAATGATCCTTGCTTACCACCTGCGAACAACTGAACGTGAACAGGATGCCGCCCGGCTTGATTTTACTGAAAGCCTTGGCGTTCAAACGCGCATAGCCTTTCAGAGCCTGCCGAAGCGCATCCTTATGTTTGGCAAAAGCCGGAGGGTCGAGAATAATCAAATCATACTGGTCTCCCATCGCATCCAAATACTTGAAAGCGTCTTCGGCATACGCCTCGTGGCGGGCATCGCCCGGGAAGTTCAGTTCCACGTTGGCGCGGGTCAGGTCTATCGCCTTGGCCGAACTGTCCACGGAATGCACCAACGTGGCTCCGCCACGCATGGCATACACGCTGAACCCTCCGGTATAACAGAACATATTCAGCACGGCACGCCCGTGGGCATAATGCTCCAACAGCGAACGGTTGTCGCGTTGGTCCACGAAGAATCCTGTCTTCTGGCCTTTCAACCAATCTATATGGAACTTCAAGCCGTTCTCTACCGCCACGTTTTCCGTGCTTCCGCCCACGATAAAACCGTTTTCCTGCCCCAGTTCCGCCTTGAAAGGCAGGGTGGTTTCGCTCTTATAATACACGTTTTCCACTGTTCCGCCCGTCACGGCCACAAGTGCCCGCGCTATTTCGTGACGCGCCACGTGCATGCCTACGCTATGAGCCTGCATGACGGCTGTCTTTCCATACACATCCACCACCAGCCCGGGCAAACAGTCTCCTTCGCCATGCACCAAACGATAGGTATCATTTCCCTTTTCATGTCCGGCCACTCCGATAGCGCATCGCAAGTCGTAAGCCACTCGCAGGCGGTCTTCCCAATAGGCTCCGTCCACCGCTTTGTCCTCGAAATCCAGCACCCTGACGGCAATGGAACCGATTTGCCAATGCCCCACGGCTATAAAATCGCCCTCGGACGTCAACACACGTACCACCTCCCCTTCTTCAGGCTCTCCCTCTATATGATGGATGGCTCCGGAAAAAATCCAGGGATGGAAACGCTCCAGACTTTCTTCTTTTCCTTTCTTTAAATATAAATTCTTATACATAATCTTTACCCTCATTTATTTATGATTCCTGCACTACGGCAAGTTCATAGTCATTATTTTCTTTCAATGTTTCCAGTTCCCGATACAACCGTATGCACGCCCAAGCATCGGTAGCCGCATACAGTTTCTGCCCCTCGGTCAGCACGTCCGCCTCCCAGTTGGTGAGACGCTGCCCTTTACTGATCTTCTGCCCGAAGATATTGGCATACAGCTTCTGCAGGCTCATGTCCTCGATACCAAAAGCACGGACATAATCCTGCAAATCCAGGAAGGCCCGAGGCTCGAACTCGCCACGCTTATGGAGCGAGGCAAAGTCGTCACGCAACGACAAACCGACTTTCAAGACATTTTCGTCCTGTAACAAACGTTTCACACTTTCGGTCACTCCGATATGATTCAAACGAAACAGGAAACAAGTATCATCGGTGGATACCTGCAACAAAGCTACCTTATTCGTGCATCCCTTGCGGAAAGAAGGGCGCGTTTCGGTATCTACTCCCAAAACAGCCGAAGCCAACAAATAATCTACAGCCCGAGACGCTTCCGCCTCCGTCTGAATCACAAAAATACGCCCCTCGAACAGGGCACGCGGCAAAGCCGATATAAGTTTCTTGTCAAACTTACTATACAGTGTTTTCATTTTATTTTGAAAAGGTTAATCTACATCTAATTCCTCATCTTCATCGTCTTCGGGACTGTACCTGACACGATGGAGAGCCCGCATGGCATTCGTCAACGTTTGCCCCCAATACAGCACGAACGCGTTCCGGACTTCCGCCACGGCCTCGTACATGTTTTCCTCCAAACCGATGCGGTAGGTCTCCACAAAGTTCTTCAATGCCTGATAAATATCTGCCAAATCCTCTGAAATTGTTTTTACGGCCGGCTCGTCACTGAATTTCACTCCCTCATTGCAAAAATCCAGGTAATCGTCCTTCTCGCCCAATAAGGCAGAAAGTGTCAGACGGACAAATTCGTAATCCTGCTCCGAAACGAAAGCTTCGGGAAGAAAGTCCTCTGCGCCCTCAATATCCTCCAACAAGGAAGCCTTCAAATAGAGTAAAGGCAAGAGTTTTAATACGGTATCCGTGAAATCCCGGCACTTCCTCCCTTCCGATTGTTCCAAATAGGCACAAAATTCGGCTGCCACGGTTACAAATTCCACAGTATTCCGAGAATATACTATCGTTTTCTTATCATTCACATTCATGGTGCTCTCTCATCATTTTCTAAAAACCGCAAAGCTACAAAAATTTGAGCGAAAAAATAGCAAAATTGATGATTTTCATTTACTTTTGTAGTTGTTTTCATACCGACAAGCCAAGATGAGTAAAAAAAATCCGACGATACAAACAACCAAATTAGGAAACAAAGTACAGAAAGGAAAAGGAAAAAAGCCCGAAAAAAAGACAGAAGCGGAAGAACATGTGCTGAATGCGGGAGAAGAACCGGTAGGCCATAAGGAAACCATACGCTTTTTTTTCGGACTGGTACTCTTAATCCTGGCTCTTTTCATGCTGTTGTCTTTCACCTCCCACCTGTTTACCGGCGCGGAGGACCAATGTCTCATAGAACAAGGGGCAATGGAGGGATTCCTGAATTATGCCGGAGCCGTGGGAGCCTACTGCGCCAACTATTGGATAAACCGCTGTTTCGGATTCTCGGCCTTCATCCTTCCCGTTTTTCTGATTATTGCAGCCATGAAACTGACCCGCGCCTATAAGGTCAGGCTTTGGAAATGGTTTCTGAACTGTTCCATACTCATCATCTGGCTTTCTGTTACCTGTTCCTATTTCTTTCAACAAACGTTTGAAGGTCTGAGTGGATGGAACTTCATCAACCCCGGCGGCGACCACGGCTTATTTATCAGCAACTGGCTCAACCAACGTATCGGCAAGGTGGGCACGTTTATGGCACTGCTCCTGACCGCTGTCGCCTACCTGGCTTACCTGAGCAGCGAAACGATACAATTGGTACGGCGAATCCTGAATCCGGTGGACTACATCAAGTCGAAACTCCCGGCAAAAGCAGCAGACGGGGAAACCGAACCGGCTGAAGACTCTGCCGACCCGGAAACCGCCGACGACACTACCGACCTCATAAAAGAGGAGGAAGAATATCCTGTTCAAACTACCATAAATTTCGACATGGACGCCCCGCTTAAGGAAGAGAAAGAGGACGAAACGAACGAAGAAGAAGAAACGGATGCTCCGGACAAACGGTCCGATTCCCCAAAAGCAACTCCCGAACTGGACATCGTGGAAACAGAAAAAGAGGAACTTGCCGACGCAAGCGGTAAAGGAGCCTTGGAACCTTACGACCCGAAGCTGGATTTGGAAAATTACCATTACCCTACGCTCGAACTGTTGGACAAACGTAACGATGAGGACACGCCCATCGACATGGAAGAGCAAAACAAGAACAAAGACCAAATCATTGAAGTGCTCCAGAATTTCGGCGTAGGCATATCTTCCATAAAAGCTACGGTGGGACCGACCATCACGTTGTACGAAATCACTCCGGCAAAAGGAGTACGCATCTCACGTATCAAAAATCTGGAGGATGACATCGCATTGAGCCTGAGCGCACTGGGCATCCGTATCATCGCTCCCATACCGGGCAAAGGGACTATCGGTATAGAAGTGCCGAATGCACGGCCCCGCATGGTGTCGATGGAAAGTATTCTGAACAGCCGGAAGTTCCGCGAGTCGGACTACGAACTGCCCATCGCATTAGGTAAAACCATCACAAACGAGGTTTTTATGGTGGATTTGGCCAAAATGCCTCACCTTTTGGTAGCCGGTGCCACCGGACAGGGTAAATCTGTCGGACTGAATGCCATCATTACTTCCTTATTATATAAGAAGCATCCGGCGGAACTGAAGTTCGTCATGGTAGACCCGAAAAAGGTGGAATTCAGCATTTACTCACCCATCGAAAACCATTTCCTGGCGAAGATTGCCGACGGAGACGACGAGCCTATCATTACGGACGTACAAAAGGTGGTGGCCACGCTGAAAAGCCTCTGCTGTGAAATGGACACGCGCTACGACTTGCTGAAAAAAGCCCGTGCCCGTAACATCAAAGAGTATAACGCCAAATTCAAGAACCGCCAACTCAATCCTGAAAACGGGCATCGTTTCATGCCTTACATCGTAGTCGTCATCGACGAGTTCGGAGATCTGATTATGACGGCCGGAAAAGAAATAGAACTGCCTATCGCCCGCATCGCACAATTGGCCCGGGCCGTGGGAATTCACATGATCATCGCTACCCAGCGCCCGACCACCAACATCATTACGGGTACCATCAAGGCAAACTTCCCGGCACGAATGGCCTTTAAAGTAAGTGCCATGATCGACTCCCGTACGATTCTGGACCGCCCGGGAGCCAACCAACTTATCGGACGAGGCGACATGCTTTTCCTGAGCGGTAGCGAACCGGTACGGGTACAATGTGCTTTCGTCGATACACCGGAAGTGGAGCGAATCACGACCTATATCGCCAAACAACAGAGTTACCTCGGCCCGTTCGAACTACCCAAAGTGGAAATGGAAGGGGAAGAAAGTAACGCAGGTGCTGTAGACATGACCCATCTTGACCCACTATTCGAAGAGGCCGCACGCCTTATCGTGGCTACTCAACAAGGTTCCACCTCTATGATACAACGTAAATTCGCTATCGGATACAACCGTGCGGGACGTCTGATGGACCAACTGGAAAAAGCAGGTATCGTAGGAGCGGCACAAGGCAGCAAGCCCCGGGAAGTGCTGTGTATAGACGATACCGACTTGGAGATGAGACTGAACAATTTAAGATAACCTGATAAAGAAGCTGAAAAGATGAAAAAGATATTATGGACTGCGGCTTTGTGCCTTTCCCTTATCCCGGCAAAGGCGCAGCAAACACCCGATGCACGAAAGATACTGGACGAAACGGCCTCCCTGTTTACGAGCAAAGGCGGTGTCAAAGCTACTTTTAAAGCTGACAATTTCACCGAAGGCAACTTACAAGGAAGCGCCACGGGCATGATGTGCATTCAAGGCAATAAATTCCAAATGACCACACCGGATATGATTACCTGGTACAACGGCGAAACGCAATGGAGTTACATGAAAGCGAATGATGAAGTCAATGTAAGTGTACCGACTCCGGAAGAACAGCAAAGCATGAATCCCTACACGTTCGTTAACTTGTACAAAGAAGGATATCATTATCAACTCAAGGAAACGACCCTGCGCGGAAAAAGCTGTTATGAAATCACGCTGACCGCCCGCAACAAACAGAAAAGTCCGCACACGATCATCCTGGATATCAACAAGGATAACCATAGCCTGATGTGCATCCGTATGCAACAACGTAAAAAAGGACAGTGGACACGTATCTCCATCCAACAGTTGCATACCGGACAATCGTTCGCAGCAACAGACTTCGAATTCAACCCGAAAGATTACCCGCAGGCTGAAATCATAGACCTGAGATAAGTCTGCTTATACATTAATTATATATATATACAAACCCCAAAAGATTATGGAACATATTCGTTGCTTAATTATCGGTTCCGGCCCTGCCGGATATACAGCGGCCATCTATGCAGGCCGTGCCAACCTTAACCCCGTGTTGTACGAGGGCATACAGCCCGGCGGCCAGTTGACCACCACGACAGAAGTTGAAAATTTCCCGGGTTATCCCGAGGGTATAGCTGGTCCGGACCTGATGGAAGACTTACGCAAACAGGCCGAACGCTTCGGAACGGACATCCGTAATGCCATTGCCATTAAAGCGGATCTAAGCGAACGCCCCTATAAAATCACATTCGATAACGACAGTACTGTAGAAACCGATGCCCTTATCATTGCCACCGGAGCCACAGCTAAATACTTGGGACTGGAAGATGAAAAGAAATATGCCGGTATGGGGGTCAGTGCCTGTGCCACCTGCGACGGGTTCTTTTACCGTAAAAAAACTGTAGCCGTAGTGGGCGGCGGAGATACGGCTTGCGAGGAAGCCACCTATTTGGCCGGACTGGCAGCCAAGGTTTATCTGCTCGTGCGCAAACCTTTCCTCCGCGCTTCCAAGATCATGCAGGAACGCGTACTGGAAAATCCTAAAATAGAAGTACTATTCGAACACAACGCAGAAGGTTTGTTCGGCGAAAACGGAGTGGAAGGCGTACACGTGGTAAAACGCAAAGGAGAAGCCGACGAGCAACATTACGACATTGCTATAGACGGATTTTTCTTGGCCATCGGACACAAACCCAACTCGGACATCTTCAAACCGTGGGTGAAAACCGATGAAACCGGCTATATCCTTACTGAGGGCGACTCTCCACGCACCGGTGTACCCGGTGTTTTTGCGGCCGGAGACGTTGCCGATCCTCATTATCGCCAGGCCATCACAGCCGCAGGCAGCGGATGTAAAGCGGCCATCGAGGCAGAACGTTATCTGGCAGAACACAAGTTATAAAAGGCAATACATATAAGTAGAAACAGTGCATTCTTCCATTTTTATACGGAGAAAACCGTTGAAAAGTTTGGCGGAATGCACTGTTATTCGTAACTTTGCAGCCGATTTAGTCCAGAGAGGCTCAAAAAAGTGAAGCCACAACGGCATCCGCCTCATGGAAAAACCCGTTTAATCCATTAAAATGTACGCAATTGTAGAAATTAACGGTCAGCAGTTCAAAGCTGAAGAAGGCAAAAAGCTGTTTGTACACCACATTCAGAACGCCGAGGCTAACCAAGCTGTTGAATTTGAGAAAGTGTTGTTGGTAGACAACAATGGTAACGTAACCGTAGGCGCTCCCACCGTAGAAGGTGCAAAGGTGGTTTGCGAAGTTGTTTCTCCGCTGGTAAAGGGCGACAAGGTATTAGTGTTCCACAAGAAGAGAAGAAAAGGTTATCGTAAACTGAATGGCCATCGCCAACAGTTCACCGAAGTAACCATTAAACAAGTTATTGCTTAATCCTTAAAAGTTAGAAGAAAATGGCACATAAAAAAGGTGTGGGTAGTTCTAAGAACGGCCGTGAATCAGCATCACAGAGATTAGGCGTAAAGATTTTCGGTGGACAGAAATGTGTAGCCGGCAACATCATTGTTCGCCAGCGTGGCACAGTTCACTATCCCGGTACAAACGTAGGTATGGGTAAGGATCATACTCTTTACGCATTAGTAGACGGTGTAGTAACTTTCAAGAAAGGTTCCTACAAAGGTCGTCAAGACAGAAGCGTTGTTTCTGTAGAAGTTAAAGCTGAAGCATAATAACGAGTTTATTACAAACAGCATAAATAAAAGCCATTCCCAAAGGAATGGCTTTTATTTTATCCTTTGTACAAAAGTCAGTCTCAACCGACCGACCTTGTCACCAGTACTTTGTCGATACGCGCTCCGTCCATGTCCATGATTTCAAATACGAAACTATTCCATTCCAACTTCTCTCCACTACGAGGAATACGCTGCAAGCGGTCGAGTATCAGACCGGCCAACGTATGATATCCGGAAGCTTCATATAAATCACCGCAGTCGAAATAACACAACAGGTCGTATAAAGAACATTGGCCGTCTACCAGCCAACCTCCGTTATCTGCACGTTTGATGATTTCCGGTTCATCTTCTTCATTATCCATACTTCCCACAAGTCCTTCAAATATATCCTTCAAAGTAACCATTCCCACAAAGTCACCGAACTCATCGCAAATCAATGCGCGGCTGATTTTTCTCACCTTCATTTGTTCCAGAACTTTATAGATGCTCATTCCCTCGTGAAAATATACTGCCTCCCGTGCCAAATCACCGACTTTGAAGTCTTCGTCACTTAACTTCATCACCAAATCTTTTAGCCAAATCATTCCCTTCACATGATCCAAATCACCGTCTGCCACCGGATAAGATTCATATAAATCCCGTTTCAGCACCTCCTGTATCTCCCGGGCCGACATTGCAGTATCCAACCACACCACATCGCTTTTATGCGTCATGATAGAACCTATCTTCAAATCTCCCAACATGAAAACGCGCTGCATGATATTCTGTTCCACGGGTTCTACAGCCCCTTCTTCCGCCCCCTCCTTAATGATAGATTTGATTTCTTCTTCGGTCACTTTTCCGTCATCTCCCTTTATTCCCAGCAGATTAAAGATGAGTTCCGTACTCTTGGAAAGCAACCAAACGAAAGGAGAGGCTATCATCGCCAACACATTCATAGGTCGTGCCATCAACTTGGCCACGGCTTCCGCCACACTCAAACCGATACGTTTCGGCACCAGTTCACCGAAAATAATCGTAAGATAGGTCACCACCACCACAATCGTACCTTGCGCCAATACGGCAGCATAGGCAGAAGAGACACCACATGAAAGCATAAAATCCGTCAAGTCCGTAGCTATCTTATTACCGGAATAAATACCGGTCAAAATGCCAATCAGCGTAATACCAATCTGTACGGTAGACAAAAATCTGTCGGGATTACCAGACAGGTCCAAAGCTTTCTGTGCCGCCTTGCTCCCCTTCTTCGCATCCGTGGACAGACGAGACTTCCGCGCTGAAATCATGGCCACTTCCGACATCGAAAATACTCCGTTCAACAAAATCAATCCGATAATAATTAAAATTTCACTCATCTTACTTTTTCCGTCTATAATCTATAATTATTTATTTCTTTCATCAGTCTCCATAGAAATGGAATTCAGCGTTCTTAGAATGTCATGGCTATTACTTGAATAAACAAGATAAGAAAAACCATCGCAATGGGATAGACCGTAGCGTATGCCACACCGGGAATGTTGCTGTCCACCATAGAGTCTGCTGCAGCCAATCCCGGTGTACTCGTCATCCCTCCGGTAATCGTTCCTAAGAGATCCAACACCGAAACCTTAAAAATCAAACGTCCGACCACGACAGATACCAGCATAGGCACTATCGTAATAGCTGCTCCCACACCGAACAGTAGCCAACCGCTACTCTGGAATGTCTCGACTAAAGTTTTACCGGCAGAAGTACCTACCTCAGCCAAAAACAAAAGCAATCCCAACTGCCTAAGCAAATGATTGGAAGGCCCTGACATGGACCATAATATAGGACCGGTTTTTCCTATCGCACTCAACACCAAAGCCACGATAAGCACTCCTCCCGTCAACCCGGGAGAGAAAGACATTCCGTCGCCGAACGATATATTCAGCTTACCGAACAATACGCCCAATACGATTCCCATGGCAATAGGGAAAAAATCAGTATCGGACAGCAACTTGGCATTATTACCCAACATACAAGCCAACCCGTTCAATCCGTCCTTCTCGCCCACCACCATCAGTTTGTCTCCGAACTTCAGGGCCAAATCGGGTGAAGGGGCAAGATCTATACCGCTCCGCCTCACCCGCGTCACGGTACAGCCGAAGTTCTGATGCAAGTTCAAGTCTCCCAACTGCTTGTTAATCATATTTTTATTGGTCAACAGCAAAGACTGGATATCCTGACTCTCTACCAACGGCAATTCGCCCTCCTTACGCTCTCCCAGCAATACGCCTAATTGAGAAAGTGCATCCTCGCTCCCCACAGCCTGCACCCAGTCTTCGGCATGCAAAGATGTATGTCCCATCGGAATAAGAATCTCCCCTCCGGATTTGACCCGCGACACCACAGCACCCGTCATCCGTCCCACATTCAACTGTGCCAAAGTACGTCCGAAGACCTGAGGGTTCGTCACTTTGAATATGCAAGTCTGCAACTCCGGATACTTGCTACGCCGTTCGGCTTCCAGCCTACGGGCTTCCTGCTCAAGATCCACACGCAACATCTTCGGCAACAACTTGACAAAAAGTATCACCCCGATGACTCCGAAGGGATAGGCAATACCGTATGCAATAGAAGCCAAAGGCGAGTTCGTACTGTCAATGGCCACGGCAAGTCCCGGTGTACTGGTCAACGCACCGGCTATCAACCCTACCACACTGGGAGTATCGATACCAAAAGCATATTTCAATCCTACGGCCGTCAACGAAGCCGAAGCCACTATCAACATAGTAATCAGAATCAACGTCTTGCCCTTCGTGCGAAAAGAATCAAAGAAACCGGGACCCGCCTGGATACCTATGGTAAAGATGAACAACACCAATCCGAAGTTGCCCAATTCTTTTGGAATAGAAACCCCGAAATGCCCGAAGAGCAAAGCAATGAAAATAACAGCCGAAACATCAAGGGAAACTCCGCGAATTTTAATACGCCCCAGCATAAACCCCAAGGCCACAATGAGAAACAAGGCAAAATAAGAAGAATTCAATAGTTCTGTCCACATAGATTAATTGTAATGGATGTGTTTTGCAAAGATAGGGATAAAAACGAAAGTCCCCCAAAAGTTCCATTAAAAACTTTCAGAGGACTTCATTTTTATATGACCGCCACCCGAAGGTGACTTTCATCCATTACTCATTCATCGTCAGTGCAGCCCGGCTATTTCCAGCCTCTTCCACGGCTTTCACCGTCACTGCTACGTAATCGGAAGATGTCTTGAACTTAGGCATGTCCGGAGCTACGACCGTAATCACCATGTCATCTTCTCCATTCTCACCTACAAAGACATGATTGGTCGGATTGACACCGTAGTAATATACGCCCTTCTTGGCATCGAATTTGGATTCACCCGGCTTCAAGGCATTACCGAAGCTGAGTCTCAACACACCGTCCTTCACAGTGCAACGCACGGCTCTTGCTATCACGGAATCCTTGGCTTCCACGCTGAAACCATAGTTCTCTCCCTTTACAAAACGTACACGTGCCGGCACATTTACCCGAGCCTCGTTGAACGCTACCGTAGCCACTTCACTTGCATTTACGGCTGCCACCATCATCATGGCGCTAACCATTGTCATTAACTTCTTCATAATTTCAATCTTTTTACCTTTAATATATACTTGGCCTTCATGGCCTCTCCTAAAAACAATACAAAGATACGGAGGTTTCCTACCGAATACAAGCAAAAAGACCTCTTTTAACACGTATGGAGAAATAATATTGACTTATATCAAGAAATCCCGTTCATTCGTTTGTCTTTTATGGCAAAACAGTTACAATATGTTAGCAAACGGGAATGCAAGGCCATTACTACCGTATCACTTTTCTCGTCCTACGGCCGTTCTTTTCGACATTTGACAAAGAAATAAGGAGTTTTTCGGGCTTTTTTTGCGCTCCCTACCTTTTTTTTAATTAATTTTGCAACTCACAGGAAAGTAGGATTATAAAATAAATAGTAGTATGCTTACATTAAAACTCATCAACGAACGGACCGAATGGGTCATCAAAGGTCTGGAGAAAAAACATTTCTCAGGAGCCAAGGAAGCTATCGAAAACGTGTTGGCTACCGACAAAAAACGCCGCGAAGCGCAAACACAATTAGACATCAATTTGTCGGAAAGCAAAAAACTGGCCGCACAAATCGGTGCGTTGATGAAACAAGGAAAGAAAGAAGAAGCCGAATCCATCAAAACAGAAGTAGCCCGACTGAAAGATACGAACAAAGCCCTTCAAGAAGCCATGGACCGGGCACAACAAGAACTCACCACCCTACTCTGCGCTATCCCTAATATCCCATACGACATCGTACCGGAAGGCAACGGTGCGGAGGACAATGTGGTAGTGAAAATGGGCGGCATGGAAACGGAATTGCCGAAAGACGCTCTCCCACATTGGGAACTGGCCAAGAAGTACAATCTGATAGACTTCGACCTCGGCGTGAAAATCACGGGGGCGGGTTTCCCCGTCTATCGCGGAAAAGGCGCACGGCTTCAACGTGCCCTCATCAACTTTTTCCTCGACGAGGCACGCAAATCAGGCTACGAAGAAATCATGCCTCCTACGGTAGTCAACGAAGCCTCCGGTTACGGTACCGGACAGTTGCCCGACAAGGAAGGACAGATGTACCACTGCAATCTGGATGATTTTTATCTTATCCCCACGGCCGAAGTACCTGTGACGAACATCTACCGCGACGTCATTTTAGACGAAAAGGATCTGCCCGTCAAGAATTGCGCCTATACGCAATGTTTCCGTCGTGAAGCCGGTTCCTACGGTAAGGATGTGCGTGGCCTGAACCGCTTGCACGAATTTTCGAAAGTGGAACTGGTACGCATCGACAAACCTGAACATTCGGAACAGTCCCACCAGGAAATGTTGGCACACGTAGAAGGCTTGCTCCAGAAACTGGAACTTCCTTACCGCATCCTTCGGCTTTGCGGAGGCGACATGAGCTTTACTTCTTCCATTTGCTACGACTTCGAAGTATATTCCGAAGCACAAAAACGTTGGTTGGAAGTCAGCTCGGTGTCTAACTTCGACACTTACCAGGCCAATCGCCTGAAATGCCGTTACCGCCGTACGGAGGACAAGAAGACGGAACTGTGTCATACGCTGAACGGTTCGGCCCTTGCCCTGCCGCGCATCGTAGCCGCCATCATGGAGAACAACCAGACGCCTGAAGGCATCCGCGTGCCGAAATGCCTCGTGCCTTATTGCGGTTTTGAAATGCTGGACGACAAACCGTGCTGAGCCATACCTATTATTATAAATCCAAACGAATAGAGCAATGAACAGAATCGTATCCAAAAGCCGCTTTTCCGAAAAGGTCTTCAAGTTTGAAATCGAAGCCCCGCTGATAGCCAAAGCCCGGAAGGCCGGTCATTTCGTAATTGTCCGCGTTGGAGAAAAGGGGGAACGTATGCCTCTGACCATAGCCGGTGCCGATCCGGTCAAAGGCACTATCACACTGGTAGTACAAGAGGTGGGACTTTCTTCCACCCGTCTGTGCCACCTGAATGAGGGGGACTATATCACCGACGTGGTCGGTCCGTTGGGCAAAGCCACGCATATCGAAAAATTCGGTACGGTGGTATGTGCAGGAGGAGGAGTAGGCGTAGCCCCCATGCTTCCCATCATCGAAGCCCTGAAGGCAGCGGGCAACCGCGTGATTTCCGTGTTGGCCGGACGAAGCAAAGAGCTGATTATCCTGGAAGACGAAGTACGCAAAAGTTCGGACGAGGTCATCATCATGACCGACGACGGCAGTTATGGCCGCAAAGGACTGGTGACCGAAGGCATAGAAAGCGTCATCCAGCGTGAAAAGGTGGACAAATGTTTCGCCATCGGCCCGGCGGTCATGATGAAATTCTGCTGCCTGCTCACTAAGAAATACGGTATCCCGACTGATGTGTCCCTGAATACCATCATGGTAGACGGCACGGGCATGTGTGGTGCCTGCCGCATCTCCGTGGGCGGAAAAACACGCTTTGTCTGCGTGGACGGCCCCGAATTCGACGGTCATCAGGTCGATTTCGACGAGATGCTCAAGCGTATGGGCGCCTTTAAAAAGGAAGAGACGGAAGAGATGCAACGGTTTGCACAAGCATCCGGAGGCACGCCCGAAAATACGGACTGCCAAGCTGAAAAAGCCTGTGCGGCCGATGCTTCCCGAATGGATACCACGACTTCGCTCAGCGAGCTGACCGACCGCAATGCACCGTGGCGGCAAGAAATCCGGAAGGCCATGAAGCCGAAAGAACGCACGGCCATCCCGCGTGTCGTCATGCCGGAACTCGATCCCGTGTACCGCGCCACCACGCGCACGGAAGAAGTGAATATCGGCCTCAGTGCCGAGCAGGCCATGACCGAGGCCCGGCGCTGCCTGGACTGCGCCAACCCGACCTGTATGCAAGGATGCCCGGTAAGCATCAACATCCCGTCGTTCATCAAGAACATCGAACGGGGCGAATTCCTCAATGCCGCCCGCGTGTTGAAGAGCACTTCCGCGCTCCCGGCTGTCTGCGGACGTGTTTGTCCGCAAGAGAAACAATGCGAAAGCCAGTGCATCCACCTGAAGATGAACGAACCGGCCGTAGCCATCGGCTATCTGGAACGCTTCGCTGCCGACTTCGAACGCGAGAGCGGCATGATGTCCGTCCCCGAATGTGCTCCGGCAAACGGCATCAAAGTGGCCGTCATCGGCTCCGGACCCGCCGGACTTTCATTCGCCGGCGATATGGCCAAATACGGGTATGACGTGACGGTGTTCGAAGCCTTGCATGAAATCGGCGGCGTATTGAAATACGGCATTCCGGAGTTCCGCTTGCCCAACAAGATTGTGGACGTGGAGATTCAGAACCTGGAGAAAATCGGCGTGAAGTTCGAAAAAGACTGTCTCGTGGGCAAAACCATCAGCGTACAGGAATTGGAGGACGAGGGCTTCAAAGGCATCTTCGTAGGTTCCGGCGCAGGACTGCCTAACTTCATGGGTATTCCGGGCGAGAACAGTATCAACATCATGTCGAGCAACGAGTACCTGACGCGCGTCAACCTCATGGACGCCTCTAATCCGGATACGGACACCCCCATCCATTTGGCCAAGAATGTCATGGTGGTGGGCGGCGGCAACACGGCCATGGACTCCTGCCGTACGGCCAAACGCTTGGGTGCGGAACGGGTGATGATTGTCTATCGCCGTTCGGAAGCCGAGATGCCGGCCCGCCTCGAAGAGGTGAAGCACGCCAAGGAAGAAGGTATCGAGTTCCTCACCCTGCACAACCCGTTGGAATACATAGCCGACGAAAAGGGCGCGGTGAAGCAGGTGGTCTTGCAAAAGATGCAACTGGGCGAACCGGATGCCAGCGGTCGCCGCAGTCCGGAACCGATACCGGGCGCCACGGAAACGCTGGACATAGACATGGCCATTGTAGCCGTGGGCGTATCCCCCAACCCGATTGTCCCCACTTCCATCCAAGGTTTGGAGTTGGGCCGCAAGAACACCATCGTGGTGAACGAGGGCATGCAGACCAACATTCCCTGCATCTTTGCCGGAGGAGATATCGTGCGCGGCGGTGCCACCGTCATCCTCGCCATGGGCGACGGACGGAAGGCAGCCAGCAGCATGCATGAGTATTTGCAGAAATAACCTGCATCACATCACATACATCAGCCCGTATGAACCGCACGGTTCGTACGGGCTGATTCGTTAGCGCACCGTGTACAACGCCCTCCTTCCCCAGTTTGGCATTACAAACCCAGTTCCCGCCTCAACCATTCCTCCATCACCGGATCCGGAATGACTACCTGACGTTTTTCCATCTCGATAAGTTCTTTCTTCAATAATGCCCGTTTTACGATGCTCACATTGGCCGACGAGCCCAATTTGTACTTCTGCAAAACGGCACGCGTAGTGAATTCCCTGTGCACACCCTCCAGTACGGCCCGCAAAAAATTCATCTGATATGCAGTGAGGCTCTCTGTCTGCTTTTCGAACAGCGGCGTATTCTGGTCGATGATATCCTGATATGCTCCCTCGAAATCCTGTTCCGTGGCCGTCTCGTCTGTATGAATCCACACCAACCACGCCAACTGCTGCACATACGAAGAATGGTTGTCTACGGCCCGGCATATCTTCCCGGCCAACTCGGCGGAAATATGTTTGCCCGTAGCCTCAAAGCGTCCGCAAATGTAATCGACCCAATCCTCCGTCCCGATCTTGGGCAAATATACCGTATCGCCGAACTTGTAAAAAGGAAGGCTCTTTTTCTCAAAAAGTTCATTCATAAGATGCTTCTTGCTGCCGAACAGGCAATACGACACCGATTTCTGTAATTGCCAAACCGAACGCAAGCGTTTCTGAAAAGCCTTTGAATCTTTAAACTCGGCTATCTGTTGGAACTCGTCGATGCACACGACTACATCGATACCTTTTTTTTGCGCAATCTTTTCCGGAAGTTGCAGGATATCGTCCACATCGTCTGCCTTGGGATTGAGTTCCAACGAGATGGAAAAATCCGTCATAGGCTCCGTGCCCAACAAAATCTTGGGGCTGATCCGCGAAAGGAACAACCGAGCATTTTCCATCCACTCCTCCAGTTTGGAAGAAGTCTGTTTGAGCACAGCCGACGCGAAAGCATCGTAAAATTCCCGTTCGCTACGACAAGAAAAAATATCCAGATAGACTACTTTCAACGCATCGGACTGAGCCAAACGGCACACTTTACGGACCAAAGATGTCTTCCCCCAACGGCGCGGAGAAATCAACACCGTATTCACACCGTGCCGGAAGTTGGACAACAAACGGGCTGTTTCTTTCTTGCGGTCGGTGAAATTGTCACCCGAAGTGGCCACACCAAAAACAAATGGCTTATTTTCCATAATCATCCTCTGTTTAACCCATCGCGAAGATAGTGATTTTCCCGTTTAGTAACAACTTTATTACTAATAACCTTATTACAAATTGCGCAACCGGCTGCCTCAACCTCCTTTTTTCTGCCCGTGCGGCACAAGCAACGACTTTATTTTCGTAACTTTGCAACCGGTTCTGCCCGCGCTCGCATCCGGGCCGGACACTTCAAAAAACGACAACACCATGCGCAGCAAACAAAACCACATCGACGAACAAAGCCTGCAAAACGCCTACGCTCTGTTCGAGAGCGGCGACATCGACCACATCGAAGTGGGCACAGTCCAAGGTTTGTGCCAAATACACCGCTACCTTTTCAAAGGGCTTTACGACTTTGCCGGACAGATACGTACGCTCAACATCGCCAAAGGAGGGTTCCGTTTTGCCAACTGCCTGTATCTTGAGGCCATACTCCCCGTCATCGAAAGGATGCCGGAAGAAACTTTTGAGGATATCATCGCCAAATATGTGGAAATGAACATCGCCCATCCCTTCATGGAAGGAAATGGGCGAGCCACCCGTATCTGGCTCGACCTGATACTGAAAAAAAGGTTGAGACGCGTGGTAGACTGGCAACAAGTGGACAAGGACTTGTACCTGCAAGCCATGGAACGCAGCCCCGTCAACGACTTGGAGCTCCGCGTACTGCTGCAACCCGCACTTACCGACCGTACAGACGACAGGGAAATCATCTTCAAAGGCATAGAACAATCTTATTATTACGAAGGATACAGACGGGACAACGATTAAAAAGTTCCCGTTTCACTTCCAAACAAATCCCACATACATGAACGCAGTCTACACCATCTTGCTGCTCATCAGCAGCAACATTTTCATGACGCTGGCCTGGTACGGCCACCTGAAGTTGCAGCAAACGGGCGTATCGTCCCATTGGCCGCTTATCGGCGTCATCCTTTTCTCGTGGATGATAGCTTTCGCAGAATACTGTTGCCAAGTACCGGCCAACCGGCTTGGCTTCGAAGGCAACGGCGGCCCTTTCAACCTGATGCAGCTTAAAGTGATTCAGGAAGTCATTTCGCTCATCGTCTTTACGGTCATCGCCACCGTGATGTTCCAAGGGCAGGCCCTGCACTGGAACCATCTGGCCGCCTTCTTCTGCCTCGTGCTGGCCGTATATTTCGTATTCCTTTAACCACAAGCTCCCATAAAAGCATGCAACCCACGGAAGCGCAACTCCTGGAACGCCGTATCTGGCGGCATTTCAGCAAAGGACTGACCCAATACCATTTGCTGGACGACGGCGACCATATCCTGCTCGGCCTGTCCGGTGGCAAAGACTCGCTCGCCCTGCTCGACTTCATGTCGCGCCGCGCCCGCATCCACCGCCCGAAGCTCACGCTCACGGCCCTGCACGTGCGCATGGCCAACATCGACTACGAAAGCGACACGGCCTACTTGGAGGACTTCGCCGCCGCGCGCGGCGTGCGCCTCATCGTGCGCGAGACCTCGTTCGACCCGAGTACCGACACGCGCAAAAGCCCCTGCTTCCTCTGTTCGTGGAACCGCCGGAAGATGCTCTTCACCGTGGCGCAGGAACTGGGTTGCCACAAGATTGCATTGGGCCACCATCAGGACGACATCTTGCACACGCTGCTGCTCAACCTTTCTTTCCAAGGCCAGTTCGGCACGATGCCCGCCCGGTTGCAAATGCGCAAGTTCCCCATGACGATCATCCGTCCGCTGTGCATGGTGCACGAGCGCGACCTCGCAGCCTGGGCGGCACTGCAAGGCTACCGCAAGCAAAAGAAGCTCTGCCCCTACGAGACAGACTCCCACCGTTCGGACATCAAGCAAATATTCGGACAGTTGGAACAACTCAACCCCGAAGCCCGTTACTCCCTATGGAACGCATTGGAGCAGGAAGGCAAACTCGTAGAATAAGACACTGAAAAACAACACGATAAACAACCGTCCCCGATCGTCAGGAGACGGCTGTTTCAATCTCAGCCGAACGATTTTCAAATCTCAGCCAAACGATTTTCCGTTCTGCGCCAAACGATTTTCAAATCTAAGGCGAACGATTTTCCACCTCGTTTTCCACCTCATTCCCCTTGCGTTTTCCGCAAAATCCACTATCACAAAACAAGACAAAGCCTCCACGTCAACGCTGCTCCACCATTCGGATGGTACCGTCCGCATTGTGGTAGAGCCGGTCCACACAGACGGAACGCAGCCACGGGTCGCCGGAGAGCGCGCTGTTATGGTAAAAGGCGAACCACTGGCCTTTGTACTGCACGATGGAGCCATGGTTGGTGACACCCGTTTCCGGACGGGTGGGCTGCATGTAAATGCCCATGTGCTTCCACGGCCCGAGCGGATGGTCGCTGATGGCATAATGCATGCGGTTCCATCCTGCCACACCCTCCTGCCCCGGTTCGTGGTTGTCGGAATAGGACAGATAATATTTGCCATTGTATTTGTGAATCCACGTAGCCTCGTGGAAATCCACCAGCCCTTCCATGGTCCGCATCGCACCGTCCAGTTCCATCATGTTATCCTTCAGCCGTCCGCCCTTGCACGTGCCGCCCCCGCCGTTGTAAATATAAGCCTGTCCGTTGTCGTCCACAAACACGCAAGGGTCGATGAGGGGATCCATTCCTTCGATGTAGCCCTGCACGGTGAAGTTGGCAGCCGGTTCCTTGCTCGTGGCCACCCCGATTTTCCAACTTCCGTTCCAATCGGTCTCGCTGGGATGGGGGAAATAGAAATAGTACGTACCATCCTTGTAAGCACAGTCCGGCGCCCACATGAAGCCGCCCTCCTTGCGTCCCCAAGGCACCTGCGAGGCGCGGAGGATTTCTCCATGGTCTGTCCAATGTACCATGTCGTCGGTGGAAAACACATGATACTGGTCCATCAGGTCGCAACCGCGAGCCGGTGCGATGTCATGGGAGGCATACACATACAAGCGTCCGTCGGCCCAGACATGGGCTGAGGGGTCGGCCGTGTACATGTGGCGGATAAACGGATTCGGTGCCAGGCTGTCTATCGTCTCTTTTCCTTTCCCGGCTTCACTTGTAACGGTGGAGTGACGTTGCGCCACGCACGCCGTCAACAAAAGGGCACATACGCCCCATATGCTCTTTTTCATACATTCATCTTTGATTACAGTAAAACTTTATTTCTCAAAAAGCCACCGAAGTTCACAAGCGTCCGTCTCACTTGCGCCGCTCTACCATGCGGATGGTGCCGTCGGGATTGTAATACAAACGATCCACGCAGACGGAACGCAGCGCGGGATTGCCGGACAAGGCTATCGAATGGTAGAAAGCAAACCATTCGCCCTTGTATTCCACGATGGAACCATGGTTGGTGAAACAGTCCGAACCGCCCATGTAAATGCCCATGTACTTCCACGGCCCGAGCGGATGGTCGCTCACGGCATAGCGCATACGGTTGTACCCCTCCACACCTTCTTGTCCGGGATTGTGATTGTCGGAATACGAAAGATAATACTTCCCGTTGTATTTATGCACCCATGTAGCCTCGTGGAAATCCACCAGTCCCTCCATGGTCTGCATCGCGCCGTCTATCTCCATCATGTTGTCCTTCAGCCGGCCGCCCTTGCACGTGCCGCCCCCGCCTTGGTACAGGTAGGCCTGCCCGTCGTCGTCCACAAACACGCAGGGGTCGATAATCGGATCCAAACCCTCGATGTATCCCTGCACGGTGAAGTTGGCAGCCGGTTCCTTGCTCGTGGCCACCCCGATTTTCCAACTGTCATTGGTGTACGTTCCGCTGGGATGGGGAAAATAGAAATAATACGTGCCGTCCTTGTAGGCACAGTCCGGTGCCCACATGAAGCCGCCCTCCTTGCGTCCCCAAGGCACTTGCGAGGCGCGGAGAATCTCGCCGTGGTCGGTCCAGTGCACCATGTCGTCGGTGGAAAACACATGATACTGATCCATCAGGTCACAACCACGCGGCGGGTCGATGTCGTGGGAGGCATAGACATACAAACGTCCGTCGGCCCAGACGTGGGCTGAAGGGTCGGCCGTATAGATATGCCGGATGAAAGGATTGGGAGCGAGGCTGTCGATTTGCACAGTCTCCTTTTTTTCCCGGTCTTTGCTGCCGTCCGATGCGGAACGGGAGGCGGTACAGCCTGCCCACAGCAAAGCGCATACTGCATAAACGCATTTCTTCATAAATGTGGTTTGTTAGGTTGTTAAAACAAAAATCTTATCCTGCTTTTACCCCAAGCAAGGATGCCCGTTACGGATTTTTCAAAACAAAATTATCGAAACAAGGCCGCCCTGCCAAGTTTCCGCACCGATTTATAGCATCCCCTGCCGTAAATTGACGCATTATTGCTATTTTTGCAAACAAACGTACACTGCTGCGCACTACGACATGAAAGACTTTGCCGCCATAGACTTTGAAACCGCCAACGGGCAACGCTCCAGCATTTGCAGCGTAGGCCTCGTGGTGGTCCGCGACGGGGAAATAACCATCCGGCATTACCGTCTGGTACGCCCCTATCCCAATTACTATAATTACTGGAACACGCAGGTTCACGGGATGTCTTTTCAGGATACGGCCCATGCCGCCCCTTTCCCAGAGGTGTGGCGCGAAATCATACCCTTGATTGAAGGTTTGCCCTTAGTGGCCCATAACCGTCCGTTTGACGAAGGATGCCTGAAAGCCGCCTTCCAAGCCTACGGCATGGAATACCCCGGTTACCCGTTCCATTGCACCCTCCGCGCTTCCCGTCTTGCATTCGGCCGGGACTTGCCCAACCATCAACTGCAAACAGTAGCCCTCCGCTGCGGATACGACCTGACGCAGCACCATCATGCCTTGGCCGATGCGGAAGCATGCGCCCGGATTGCCCTGAAAATCCTGTGACGGCCGCTCCGGTTGTTACACAAAAAAGACCGTCCCTGCACAGAAAGCATCCGTACAGGGACAGTCCCGGAAAATGAAAAACAGTTATATCTTATTACGATTCCGGCCTCAACACTTCCACCGGCTTGTCGTTCATGCAACGGCGCACCTGTCCGTAAACGATGAGCGACACCACCACGCACATACCGCACACGATGACCGCCATCAGTCCCACGCCCGGCGTTTCGCCGTAGTGGAAATACTCCATCCATTTGTGCATGAGCAATGCCGCCGGGAAGTAGGCCAACACACCGCCCGCCACGACATAAAGCAAATAAGACCTGAGTTGAGGCCGGAAGACATCGCGGAAACCCGCGCCCATCACCCGGCGGATGGCCATGCTCCGCCGCCGCAGACGCAAGGAGTAGAGCAGCATGGAGAACACGCCGGAGAACGTTATCAGTACGCTGAACACCGTCAACGCACTCAGAAGGTTGGCGTAATACGTTTCCTCTTTGTAATTTCCTGATATGTATTCGTCTAATGACGACAGCATGATTTTCTCTTCCGGCACGTCAAAACGTCGTAACACGCGGCGGACAGCGGCTTCGGCATCTTCGCGCTTACCCTCTTCATACTTGATATATACGGCATCATGCTCAAAGAAGTCACATTGATGATTCTCCGGAACACCTACCAACATCATCTCTTCTTCTCCTTTATGGAAATCCGACAAACAGATGTCCACTTCGCCCACAATATTCAATGCCTGATGCTCGTAATGCGTATTATAGTCTGTTTTTAACAGGATGCACTGCTCATTACCCGTCATTTTACCGGTGTACAACCGTGCCTTGCGCACATCCTTCACGTTGAACGCCTTCATGGCAGAGCCATTGAACAGGACTTGCAGTTTACCGGCCTGCTCGGCCTTTTGGGAGAACGTAGCACCATTCTTGGACTTGATTCCGAAAAACTCCATGGCACGGAAAGGAATCTCCGCATATCTCACACCCTTATCCCCACTTTCATAACTTTCTTTTCCTTCAGCCAGTTCTTCTTCCGTCCACACCGAAATATAGTGCAACGACACCGGGTTGAAAATATCACCGGGCATGGCTATTGCATCCGTAATACCCGAACTGGATTCTTTACGGAACTCTTGGGGCAAACTTTTAAATATAGACATATAGTTGTACACCTCATCCTGCCCCCGCAAAGTCAGCCACCCGGTATACAACCGCAAGATGTTGTTGCGCTCGAAGCCCAAATCGGAATGAATCATCCCGGAAATCTGGCGTTGCATCCCCAACGAAAGGAAAAGCAGCAACGCACTCGCGAAACATTGCACCACGAGCATCCACGCGTGTGTCCGCTGTCCCTGAGACTGACCGCAGAAAGACAAGCGATAAGTATTCTGCATCTTCCACACCGGATATCCCATCCCTACGAGGCAAAGCAACATCACGAATCCTGACACCACCGCAAGGCAACGGCCTATCTGCCCTGCATCGCCCAACACATAACCCTCATACCTCAACCACTCTTCGCCCATCGCTGTCAACAACAGCCCGAGGAATACCACCGGTAACATCTCAGTAAGCATCCATTTGGCATTCTGCGCATCTGAGGCCCCCAAACTCCGCCGCAAAGCATACTCACGGATTCGTCCTAAAAATATAGACGTGTAAACCGCCAACAGATTCACTACGGCACTCAACACCAATAGCAAAGACACCACCACAAACGCCAGTTGGTAAAAGTAAGCCCGGACAAAACCGGAGCCGTCTCCCATCTTGTGAAACATACGTAAAGGGGTCAGCACCAGTTTTCCCATGGGATAACTATCTTTTATATCCACGCGTGAAAGTTCGCTTTCCGTCCGCTCCGGACGGGATGTGCGGACCATAATCCTGAAATTTTCATGAACCGCACTATTCCTCTCATAATCCTCCACCCACAACGGGCTGATAAAGTCATAATGCAAATTGCTCTTTCCCCGGCAGTCCTCCACCACGGCTCCCACTGTATAAAGCAACTGCCGCCACTTCTGTATGTGGCATACACTCTCGCCACACACATCTATACGCCCGAACAACTTGCGGGCCATAGTTTCGGTCAAGACAATCCGGTTTTCCGCAGCCGCCACTTCTTCAAGCGAACCGGAAAGAACACGGCATCCCAACAAGGCTACCATCTCCGTAGATGCAGACAGCTCTTGCGCATAAAAAACCGTTTCGGGACGATCTGGCAGGTAAACACGTTCCCGCCCTCCTTGGTAACGGTACATGCCAACCATAGCTTCCTCCCCCAACACACTGCTTACCCTGTCACCCCAACGATACAACAAGGATTCGGTATGTTCCAAAGAATCTTCCCTTTCCACCACATACAAATCCTTATACTCCGGCCGGAAACTGTCATAATGCGTCTCCGTCCACAGCCAGTTCACGCTGAACGTCAGGCACACGATGCTCACCGCCAAACCGACCACGGAGACCACGGCCTGCCACCCTTGGTGGCGCAGGACGCGAAGAGCCTGTTTGAAATTCTGAATCCATAAACCCATGACAATCCTCCGCCTCTAAAGGTTCTGCAATCCGGCCTCTTCCTCACCCAGCACATGCCCGTCGAACAGATGGATGATACGGTCGGCATACCCTGCATCGTGCTGCGAATGGGTCACCATGACGATGGTCGTCCCCTCGCGGTGCAGTTCGCTGAGCAAGCCCATCACCTCCTTGCCGTTCTTGGAATCCAAGTTTCCCGTCGGCTCGTCGGCCAGAATCAACTTCGGACGGGTCACGATGGCACGGGCGATGGCCGTGCGCTGCTGCTGTCCTCCGGAAATCTGGCGCGGATAATGACGCGCACGGTGCATGATGTCCATACGGGCCATGGCCTCCTCTACCCTGCGTTGGCGTTCCTGCTTCGGCACACCCATGTAGAGCAACGGCAAGGCGATGTTCTCCTGTACCGTCAGCTCGTCGATGAGGTTGAAACTTTGGAACACGAACCCCAACATGCCTTTGCGCAATTCGTTCCGTTTCGATTCGCTACAGGAGGACACATCTTTCCCGTCGAGCAGATATTGCCCTGAAGACGGGCTGTCCAACAGGCCGAGAATGTGGAGCAACGTGGACTTGCCGCAGCCCGAAGGCCCCATGACGGCCACAAACTCCCCCTGCCCTATCTCGATATTCACTTTGTCCAAAGCCCAAGTTTCCACTTCGTCTGTCTTGAACACTTTCGTCAATTCATTCACTTGAATCATCGTTTCCATACATTATTCTCATTTATAAGTTAATATTCATGTTTAAGATTCCGGCCGGAGCACTTCCACCGGCTTGTCGTTCATGCAACGGCGTACCTGTCCGTAGACGATGAGCGACACCACCACGCACATACCGCACACGATGACCGCCATCAGTCCCACGCCCGGCGTTTCGCCGTAGTGGAAATACTCCATCCATTTGTGCATGAGCAATGCCGCCGGGAAGTAGGCCAACACGCCGCCCGCCACGACATAAAGCAAATAAGACCGGAGCTGGGGTCGGAAAACATCCCGGAAACCCGCGCCCATCACCCGGCGGATGGCCATACTCCGCCGACGCAGACGCAAGGAGTAGAGCAGCATGGAGAACACACCGGAGAACGTAACCAACACGCTGAACACCGTCAAGGCCGAAAGCAAACCGGCGTAATAAGTCTCTTCCTTGTAGCTGTCTGCCATATATTGCTCCAACGGCATCAGGTGAATCTTATCCTCGGAGACATCGAACCTCCGCAACACGCGGCGTATGGCAGCCTCTGCGTCCTCTCGCCGTCCCGGCGCGTGTTTGACATACACCGCATCGTGTTCCACGAAACGGCATTCGTGACGGTCGGGGATACCGACCCACATCAATGGACGTTCTTCTTCGTGGAAATCGCTCAGGCGCACATCCATGACGCCTTTCACTTCCAACTTTCCGGCAATATGGTTAGTCCACGTAGAATACCACATTACATTATGCCCGGTATCATCAGAGCCGACATAAAGATTCACCCTACGGAAGTCGTCCGCCCGGAACTTCCTGCAAGCCGCCTTGTTGAACATGACCGGCTCCACACCGTCCTGTTCCGGCTGTTCTTCCAACCGCGCACCTCTCGCAATGTGCAGGTGGAAAAAGTCGAAAGCCGCATAAGGAACCTCCATATAATCTATTTCGTTTTCGGGTGTCAACCTGTCATCCTTCTTCCCGTTCCATTCTTCTTCGGTCAGCAGGTTGATGCGCCTCCGCGAAAAACGGTTGAAAATATCCGCAGGCAAAGCTATGGCATCCGTGATGCCGGCAGCCGCCTCCTTCCGGAACTCCTGCGGCAAGTCGTAAAATATGGATTTGAAATCAAAAGACTCTTCTTCGCCGGGCCAGGGTTTCCGCCCGGTGTGCAAACGCAATATGTCCTCCCGTTCAAAGCCAAGGTCTTGGTTCATCATCCCCGACAACTGGCGTTGCATGCCCAAAGAGATGAACAGCAAGAAAGCCGACGCGAAACATTGCACCACCAACAGCCAAGCGTGGGAACGGCCTGCGGAAGCCCCTCCGCCTAACATAAGCCGGTAGGCCCGGCGCACCTTGTGTACGGGATAACCCGTCCCGGCCACCACCGACACGAACACAGTACACACGACTTGGGCGAAACAGACATACACATGCGAAAGATTGCCGGGCACTTGGCCTTCGTGTGCCAACCACTCCAAGGCCACGCAGCCCAACAATATGCCCGACAAGGCAACGGGCATGATCTCCGTCAGCATCCAAACGGCATTCTGCCACGCCGATGCTCCCAAACTGCGGCGCAAGGCGTATTCGCGCACCCGTCCCAGAAAAACGGAAGTGTACACCGCCAAGAGGTTGACTACGGCACTCCACAGCAACAAAACGGAAATCAGCGTGAATGCCAAAGGGTAAAAATAAGCGTGCAGGAAAGATTCGCCGTAACCCGTCTTATACGCCGTGCGCAAGGGGATAAGCCGGAACTTCCAGTGACTTTTATCCGACGGCAGGTAAATCCGGCTGAACGCTTTCTCCACAGCCGCCAGGTCGTCCGTACGAATGCAGACACTGTAAAGTTGGCTGCCATCCCATCCCCATTCCCACTCCTGCACATTAGGCGGCAATAACATCTCATAGTCCCAATACGAATCGCCTTCGTTGTCGGCCACCACCGCACCCACGGTCAGCCAATCGGACAGCCTGTAAGCGGAAGCCTCAAAAGTCTGTCCCACGACATCCGTCTTACCGAAAATTTTCCGGGCCAGGCTCTCCGTCAACACCACATGCCCGGGAGTAGCCAATGCTTTTTCAGGGTCGCCGGACAACACCGTAAGCCCCAAGGCACGCACTATCCCGGGAAACGAAAGCAAACCGCTGGCATAAAAATACGCTTCTTCCCGCCCGTCGGGATAAATCTGAGCGTTCACCGTCATTCCGGCCAAGCCGACTTCCGCCTTCCCTTCCAACAGGCTGTCCAACTGCATGGCCACCGGCAAAACCACGTAAGGCCATGTATAAGTATTAGAATACGACAAACTGGCCGTATCATCATGCTGCACCAGATACAAGTCCTTGTAATCCGGACGAAAGTAATCGTAATTCGTTTCCGTCCACAGCCAGTTCAGGCTGAACGTCAGGCACACGATGCCCACGGCCAAACCCGTGGCAGAGATTCCGGCCTGCCAACCGTGGCTGCGCAGATTGCGCAAGGCCTGCTTCAAGTTCTGAATCCACAAACTTATTGTTCCCATAGCTTCAAACTGTTTCCTTGGTTTCATTCGTCCCATGCCAATTCCTCCACGTCGCCATAACGGCTGTAACCGGACGTAATGACACGGTCGCCGGGCCGGAGGCCTTCCAACACTTCATATTGCTTGGGGTTCTGCCGCCCCAAACGGATGAATGTGCGCACGGCACGGTTCTCGCCCGGCACCACCTTATAAATCCACTGTCCGCCCGTCACGGAATAGAAATCGCCACGAGGGATGGTCAGCACCCGTTCCGGGTTACCCAATTCTATCTGTACGCGCAGAGCCTGCCCGAGGCGCAAGGATGGAGGCACCTCGCCCGTAAAAGCCAAGTCCACAGTAAACATGCGGTCCTTGACTTCCGGTACGACCCGCCGCACCGACATGGCATACGGCTTGCCTTTGTAAGTGCCCTTGGCAGGAAGTCCGCTTACGATGCGGTCGATGTAATACTCCCCGGGAGTAACCCGCACCTTATAGCGGTCGAGCACCTTGACTTCTCCGATTTCCCCTCCGGCCTGCACCTGTTGGCCAGGCACGACCGTGAGGTTGCTCAACTGCCCCGTGAGGGGGGCGCGCACCACGAGCCACTCCTGCTTGGCCTTCACCCGCTCGAATTTCCGGATTTCCTGTTCCCGGTCGTTACGGATGAGCGAACGGCGCACGATGGTAGCCGCCGAGTCGTGTTGCAGGCTCTCCTGTTCCAGTTCCGCCGCACGGGTCTTGTACTCGTACTCCTGCCGCGCCACCTCCAGTTCCGCCTTGCTCTTGATGCCCATGCGGAACTCCTCTTGGCTCAGGGCATAGCTGTCCGAAATGCGTTGCAACTCATAACGGTTCTGCAACACCTGCTTGCGCAGGAGCAAAGTCTTCTGCTCCATCTCGATTTCCTGTTCGCGGTAGGACATGAGTTGCTTGTGCAGGGCATTCTCCTGCACCTCCATCTCGTCCAACAGCTCGGGATTGGACAGCACCAGCAACGTGTCGCCCTGCCGCACCCGTGCGCCCTCCTCGGCCACGATGCGCTCCACGTAGCCGCTTATCCGGCTGTTCACGCGCAAGGAGAGCATGGGCTGCACCACCCCCTCCTGCTCCACGTATTCCAGAAAGTCGGCCTGCACGGCTTCGGCCAGTCCCAACGTATCGGCCGACACGCGCTGTTTCTCGGGCGAGAACAACAAGGCCACCGTATAGGCTGCCAAGGAGAGGAACATGACGCCTCCCAACACATAATATTTGTGGCGCACGAACCACGGTTTTTTCTTGAGTTGTATATCCATATATAATAAGGTATAAGCGTTACACGAATGAGTTCAGTCTTTCACCAGTTGCCCGTAATCCACCTGCAACGGGCGGCCTTCGAAGAAATCGTAGAGCGTCAGGCTGCGCAGGGTGTAGTAAAGGCTCCAGTAAGTGTGCAGGGCGTTCAGGTAATTCCGGCGCGCGGCATCCTTCTCCTCGATAGAGGCGTTGAGGTCGAGCACACTGGATTTTCCCAACACGTACAGGCGGCGTGCCACTTCGCTGCGGCGCAAGGCCGTGCTGTCCGTCCGGGCCGCCACGCGCACACGTAGCCCTTGCAGGTTGAACTGCCCTACCAACTTGCGGATATTCTGGTCGAAGTCCGTGCGGCTCTGCTCCACTTGTGTCTCCACCAAGTCCTGTTGCGAACGGGCCACGCGCACTTGCCCGCGCCCCTTTCCCCAGTCCAGGATGGGCAGGGTGATACCGATGCTCACCGCCTGTTGGTCGAGCGGATGGCGGTAGGTGGAAGAGAAATTCTCCGCCGTCTGCGTCAGACCGAAACGGAGATACAGGTCGGCTTTCAGGCCGGCGTTGGCCTTGGCCTGCGCCACGTTGCTTTCCGCCTCCAACTTGCGCCGCTTCATGTAGAGGATGTCGGGACTGTGGAGATGCGCCCACTGCAAGGCTGCTCCCTCCTCCACCATCACGTCGGGCACTTCCGTGACCATCCGTATCGCGGGCAAGGTGTCGCCTTCATGCAAACCCAGATAGGAACGCAAGTCCAAGGCGCACTCGTCCATCTCGATACGGGCATTCAGCCGGTTGGTCTCCTCGTTCAGGCGGTTGATTTCGAGTTGGAGCATCTCGTTCTCGGTGGTCGTACCAATCTGGTAACGCCCCTGTGCGAAACGGTAGAGCGTGTCGGCATGGGCGAAATTCTGGCACGCCGTGGCATAGTTGCTCTGTGCCATGGCCAACGCGAAGAACTTGTCCACGGCCCGTGCGGCTACCAACTCCATTGTCTCCAGATAAGACCGCTGCGCTTCCTCGTAGCGCACCGGTTCGATGCGCCGCCTCCACTTCAGATTGTTGTACCCGAAAAGCGACTGGCTGTAGCCGATGTTGACCGGCACGCTCTTCCATGAAAAAGTGCGGTCGCTCAGCAAATCCGTACGCAAGAGGGAGGATTCCAAGGACAACGTGCCACCCGTCCAACTGACATTCTGCTGCACACGCAGGGACAGGTCGGTGTTCAACAGGTTTTGCTCGACAAAACGCACCGATCCGTCTTCCATTGTGATTTGATTGATGGAACGGTCGAGGTTCGGCCCGGAAGTCAACGTGAGCGAAGGCAAGTAATCAGCCCGGAACGAGCGATAGTCCCAATAGGCCGAGCGGAATGTATGGCGCGCGGCCAACGCGTCGGGCGAAGACTGACAGGCCTGGAGCACCACGTCGTCCAGTCCCCAGCCGCCCGTGGGCGGAAGAGGCTGTGCCGCCATCCCCATGCCCCAGCACGCCACGCATGCCACGCATCCTATCCGCATTCTGATATCCATAAGTCTTTTTATCATTCGTTTACAACTAATCATATCCAATTTGCGTGCCAAAAATGCAAACATCTGTATTCCAGACGCGTACTCCATCCACACCGGAAAGCGAGTTGTGCGGATTTGCACTTTTTATGTGCGAAAATGCACATCCGCACACATTTTTGCGTAACTTTGCCTCGCATCAAATACCATATTCTATGCCTGCATTAGGAAAAATACTCATCATAGACGACAACGAAGACGTGCTCTTCGCCCTCCATCTCCTGCTTGAACCCTACGCGGAGAAAGTCAAGGTCATGCGTTCGCCCGACCGTATCGTACATTTCATTACCGACTTCCGGCCGGACATCGTACTGCTGGACATGAACTTCACCCGCGACACCGTGAGCGGACAGGAGGGCATGGACTGCCTGCAGGAAATCCTGAAACTGGACCGCCATGCCGTGGTGGTCATGATGACGGCCTACGCCGACACGGACAAAGCCGTGCAGGCCATCAAGGCCGGGGCTACGGACTTCGTGTCGAAGCCCTGGGAAAACGACAAGCTGCTGGCCACGCTCCACGCCGCCATGAAGTTGCGCCGCTCACAGACGGAGGTGGGACGGCTCGAGGAACGCGTGGAAGCCCTCAGTGCCGAACGGGAAACGCCTCAACCCCTGCTCATCGGCGAGTCGGAGGGCATGAGGAACATCGTCTCCACCATCGGACGCTTGCGCGAGGCCGACGTGAACGTGCTCCTGTTGGGCGAGAACGGCACGGGGAAGGACGTAGTGGCCCGCTATCTTCTCGCCCATTCGTCGCGCGCGGCAGAACCGTTCGTGACCATCGACGTGGGTGCCGTGCCGGAAACCTTGTTCGAGAGCGAACTGTTCGGATACGAGAAAGGGGCATTCACCGATGCCCGCAAAGAAAAGAAAGGACGGTTGGAACTGGCCCATGGGGGTACGCTCTTCCTCGACGAAGTGGGCAACCTCTCCCCCGCCGCCCAAAGCAAACTGCTCACGGCCTTGGAGAAAAGGCGCATCGTGAGGCTTGGCGGCACGTGCGAGATTCCGATAGACGTGCGCCTGATATGCGCCACCAACGCCGACTTGCACGCACAGGTGACGGAGGGCACGTTCCGGCAAGACCTGTTCTACCGCATCAACACGGTGGAAATCCACATCCCGCCCCTGCGCGAACGCGGCGAGGACATCCAACTGCTGGCCGACCATTTCCTGCGGACGTACGCACGGAAATACAAGAAAGACATCCGGCAAATCGCACGCGACGCAAGGGGAAAGCTGCAACGGTATGCCTGGCCGGGAAACGTACGCGAACTGCAACATGCCATCGAACGCGCCGTCGTGCTCTGCAACGCCGACACCCTCCATGCCGACGACTTCCTGTTGCACGCCCCGGCATCGCCCGTGGCCGACGGCGAGACCCTCAACTTGGAAGCACTGGAACGCAACGCCGTGGAGAAAGCCGTCCGCCTGTGCGAAGGCAACATGAGCCGCGCCGCCCAGATGTTAGGCATCACGCGTTACTCGCTCTATCGCAAACTCGAAAAATTAGGCTTATGAAAATACCCCCTTCCTGGCAGACAGCCGCCTGCGGCGCAGGCCTGTTCCTGACGGCCTCCGCCGCCTGCTTCTGCGGCGCGAAGCAACTGTGGCTCACCGCTGCCGTGTGCGTCGCGGCTTTCGTCGGCCTGTATGCTTCCCTCCACCACCGGCAGATGCGCCAAATCCGGCTGTTGCGCTCTTTCATACGGGGCATCCGCCACAGCGGGTTGAAAGAGATTCCCCGTTTCGTTCCGGAGGAATCCGCCCATGCACTCGGCTTGGAACGGGAAATCGAACACACGCTCGCCGCATACCGGCAACAACTGTTCGACGAGGCCACCCGCCAGAAATATTACCAACTCCTGCTTGACCACGTGGACACCGGCATCGTCTCGTGCGACGGCGAAGGGCACGTGGAATGGATGAACCGGGCGGCTACGGCACAAGTAGGTACATGCCGGCGCGTGCCGGAGGAATGGTTGCGGCGGTCCGGACCGGAGGCGTGCGTAGTACCGGTGGAACGCCACGGGCAGACGAAAGACCTCCTGCTCTCGTCCACACGCTTCACTTTGGATAACCGCCCACGGATACTCTTCACGCTCAAAGACATACACCACGTGTTGGAAGAACAGCAACTGGAATCGTGGAAGACGCTCACCCGGGTACTGACCCACGAAATCATGAACTCCCTCACTCCTATCCTGTCGCTGAGCGAGACGCTCACCCGGCAGGCTCCCACGCCAGAACCTTCCGCCAAACAGTACGGCCAGATGCAGCAAGCCTTAGAGGCCATCTACCGCCGCAGCAAAGGCCTGCTCCACTTCACGGAGAACTACCGCAAACTGACCCGTGTTCCCCCTCCGCAATACGCAGCCATCCGTGTGGACGAGCTTTTCGACGACCTGAAGAAGTTGTTCGAGGGCATGCATCTCACCTTCGACCAACCTTATCCCGGTTTCACGTTCCAGACCGACCGCTCCCAAATCGAACAGGTCTTGATTAACCTGATTACCAACGCACGCGACGCATCCCCAAACCCCGAAAGCGAAATAAAAATCCACTTGCGCCGGAACACGGCCGAAGACGAAGTGCAAATCAGCGTGCAGGACTACGGACAAGGCATCCCCGTGGAAGCACAGGAGCGCATCTTCGTCCCGTTCTACACCACCAAGCCGAACGGTTCGGGCATCGGACTGGCCTTGTGCAAGCAAATCGTCAACCAGCACCACGGCTACATCACCCTGCATTCCACTGTGGGGAAAGGCAGTCTGTTCACCCTCTGCCTGCCGCGCAACGGCCTGCGTGCGCCCCAAACTTGAAACGCACAGGACGAAAACTTGTATACAGATTTTTTACCGTCGTCACTTCATTCTATTATTCACTATAAATCAACGACATACGACATCAAAATCAATCTCCTGAGAACGGAAAATCGTTTGGCGCAGAATGAAAAATCATTCGGCTGAGATTGATTTTCCGTTCTGCGGCAAACGAAACGAAGCTTTCAGCAGGGGAAAAATGTAACGCTTTCGGAAGAAAGCGAAGTTCCTTCACATCCATTCAAAAGACAGGGCAAACCGCTCCTACCACGTTAAATATTATTAGAAAAGGATACAGGATAAAGAATAAATCCCTACCTTTGAATCAATAAGGTATAACCATCAGTTTGAACATGAAGAAATATATATTGCCGGCATTTTGTTCCCTTTTGCTTTCCTTGCCTTCGCAAGCGCAGAAGAACGGGCAGGCCATACCAGCCCCGACGGCTGAATATTATATGAATCATTACCAGTTTGACGAGGCGGAAGAACTCCTCAATCAGGACATTAAGAAGCTGAAACGCAAACGGCAACCGACCGACGTGGAAGAAGGAAAATTGCAGGAAATAGCCCGGTTCCGCTCCATGATGAGAGCTACGGAACGGGTGACGGTCATAGACAGTCTGGTCGTAGACAAGAATACGTTCCTGAACCACATCAAACTCAGTCCGGAAAGCGGGGAAATCAGTCCGTATAGCACATTTTTCCACCGTACGGATGAAAACGGTTGTACGGTCTATCTGTCCGAATTGGGCAATAAGATATATTTCGCTCAGCCGGATGAGAACAAATACCTGAGATTGTTTACCAGCGACCTTGTGGGAGGCCAATGGACAGCTCCTCATAAATTGGACGAGTTGGACGGGGATGATGCGCAGAACTATCCGTTCATGCTTTCCGACGGCATCACGCTTTACTATGCCGCCCAAGGAGAGGAAAGCATCGGAGGATATGACATATTCGTGACACGCTACGACATGGATGAAAAGAAATTCCTCTATCCAGAAAATCTCGGCATGCCTTTCAATTCCCCCGCCAACGACTACATGCTGGCCATTGACGAGTTCAACCAACTGGGATGGTTCGTGTCCGACCGGAACCAACCGGAGAACAAGGTGTGTATCTACATCTTCATCCCGAACGACATCCGCAAGGTGTATGATGCCAATATATACGAGGAGGATGAACTATGCCGTCTGGCCCTTATCCACAGTATCGCGGAGACATGGGGGGACAAGGAAGCCGTGGCGCAGGCACGACAAAGGCTACAAGCCGCACTGAGCGCGCCCAAGGTGGTCAAGAAGCAGAAAGACTTCGAGTTTGTCATAGACAACCGCAACACTTACACCTTGTTGAACGATTTCAAATCTCCGGAAGCACGTAACAAAATGGCCGCATGGCAGAAGAGCCGTACGCAACTGGACAAAAGTCGACAGCAACTGCAAAACCTGCGCGACCGGTATGCCACCGGCAACGACGCGCAACGTCAAACGCTGAGCCAACAAATCCTTCAGCTTGAAGCACAATGTGAGAAGGCCGAAGCCGCATTGCATGCGGAAGCCAAAACCATCCGCAATCTGGAGATACAATCCCGCAAGAAATAATCATGTTTATCTTTTAAATCATAACGCTTATGAACAAGTATTTTGCACCATCAGAACTTATCATCAACGAGGACGGAAGCATTTTCCATCTCCACGTAAAACCGGAACAACTGGCAGATAAAGTCATCCTCGTGGGCGACCCGGGGCGCGTCCCCACCGTGGCATCCCATTTCGACACTCAGGAGTGTGACATTTCCAGCCGCGAGTTCCGGACAATTACGGGGACATATAAGGGAAAACGGATTACAGTAGTGTCTACCGGTATCGGTTGCGACAACATCGATATTGTCATGAACGAACTGGATGCCTTGGCCAACATCGACTTCAACAGCCGCAGGGAGAAAGAAAAGCTCCGCAGCCTGGAACTGGTGCGCATCGGTACATGCGGCGGGCTTCAGCCTTATACGCCTGTCGGCACATTCATTTGTTCCGTAAAATCAGTCGGTTTCGACGGTTTGCTGAACTTCTATGAAGGGCGCAATGCCGTATGCGACCTACCGTTGGAACGCGCGTTGCTTAATCATTTGGGATGGAGCGGAAACCTGTGCGCCCCTGCCCCTTACGTCATCGACGCACATCCGGAACTGATAGAACGCATAGCTGCCGACGATATGGTACGGGGTATCACCGTAGCCTGCGGTGGATTCTTCGGCCCGCAAGGCCGTCAGCTTCGCATTCCTTTGGCGGACCCCCGTCAGAATGAGAAGATTGAAAGCTTTTCTTACAACGGGCTTCAAATCACCAATTTCGAAATGGAGAGTTCCGCATTGGCCGGATTGGCCCGTCTGATGGGGCACAAGGCCACGACATGTTGCATGGTGATAGCCAACCGGGTAGCCGGAGAAGCTGACCCCAGTTACAAAAACAAAATAGATGATCTGATTCAGTTGGTTATCGACCGGATTTAAACTCTCATACAGGTATGAACATCGATTTCAAACCCTCTGCGGAATCAGACAAAAGCGAACGCTACCGTCTGTTTCTCCAACATTACGCCGCGCTTATCGAAGGAGAACGGGACGAAATAAGCGTAATGGCCAACACGGTGGCTGCACTGAAAGAAGCGTTCGGGTTCTTCTGGGTAGGGTTTTATCTGGTGAAATCCGAACAGGAACTCACACTCGGGCCGTTCCAAGGAAGCATTGCCTGCTACCGTATCCGGAAAGGACGTGGTGTCTGCGGTACGGCATGGGAGAAGGCATGCCCTCTGATTGTGCCCGATGTGGATCTTTTTCCCGGACATATCGCATGCAGTAGCGAATCCCGTTCTGAAATCGTGATTCCAATCATATATAATAAGGTAATAAAAGGAGTATTGGACATAGACAGTGATAAAGCGGACAGTTTCGACGAAACCGACCGTAAGGGGTTGGAAGAAATGGCCAACCTGATGGCTTCCACACTGTACCGATGACCTATTAAACATTCATATCCCTCTCCGTCCGTCTGCACTACAGACGCGACGGGGAGTTTCTGAAATAGCAAACAGCTCTCATGAACACGCAAGATACAATTTGTGCCATTGCCACTGCACAAGGAGGTGCCATTGGCGTAATCCGCATCTCAGGAAAAGATGCCATCGCCATAACAGACCGTATTTTTACTCCCGTAGGTAAACATCCCCTCCCCCTTTCCGAACGCAAGGCTTACACCATGGCATTCGGGCATATCCGACAAGACAATGGGGAGATCATTGATGAAGTATTGATCGGTTTGTTCAAGTCACCTCATTCTTACACGGGCGAAGACTGCGTGGAAATCTCATGCCATGGTTCGTCTTTCATCTTGCAACAGGTCATGCAACTGCTCATCCGGAAGGGATGCAGGGCGGCCGGTCCGGGTGAGTTCACCCAACGTGCCTTCCTGAACGGAAAGATGGATTTGAGTCAGGCGGAGGCCGTGGCAGACCTGATAGCCTCTTCGTCCGCTGCCACCCACCGGATGGCTATGAACCAGATGAGGGGCGGTTTCAGCCGCGAACTGTCCGCCTTGCGCGAACGCCTGCTCCACCTCACTTCTCTGATGGAACTGGAATTGGATTTCAGTGACCATGAGGAATTGGAGTTTGCCGACCGCAGTGAATTGGAGACCATTGCCGGGGATATAGAAAAGGTCATCAGTGGATTGGTCCACTCATTCAGTGTGGGAAACGTCCTTAAAAATGGAATACCCGTAGCTATCGTCGGTGAAACCAATGCAGGCAAGTCCACGCTCTTGAACACGCTGCTCAACGAAGAAAAGGCGATTGTAAGCGACATACACGGCACTACACGCGATGTGATTGAAGACACGGTAAACCTCAGCGGCATCACGTTCAGATTTATCGACACCGCCGGCATACGCGACACCCACGACACGATAGAAAACATGGGGATTGCACGCAGTTTCCACAAAATGGAACAAGCGGAAATTGTCCTATGGGTCGTAGACAATACTTGTGCGGAAGCCCAAATCCGACAACTTTCGCCCCGTATCCTCCCTCTCTGCTTCAACAAACAGCTCATCATCTTGTTGAACAAATCAGACCAAGTATCGGCTGTTCCAACAAAGCTATCCGGCTTGCCAGAAAACACTGTCACGCTATCTATTTCTGCCAAAGAAAAAACAGGTATCCAAGAACTACAAAATCTCCTTGTAAAGACTGCCTCCGTACCCGAACTAACTTCTTCCGACCTCATCGTCACGAATGTGAGACACTACGAGGCATTATCACTGGCTCTCGAAGATATCCACCGCGTACAAAACGGACTCCAAACTCATCTTTCCGGTGATTTCATCAGCCAGGATTTACGTGAATGCCTTTTCCATCTGGCCGAAATTGTGGGTGGTGAAATTACCGCAGATGAGGTATTGGGGAATATCTTTATGAAATTCTGCATCGGCAAATAATGCAATATACTTATTATCAGTTAGTTATATAATTCAATAGCGTATAATCCTATCGGAAAACGAGTTAGGGTATTTGCTTTTTGTTTCTCTTAGTTACGGTATTTTCTCATATTTGCTTATACTTACCCATATTTTGTTCCTCGTTTGTCCCTTGAAGGTCAGGCGGGGGACAAATTCCTGTCCCTCGGTAAAATTTGAACATTCACCCCTGCAAAATCGGGCAAAACCATAGGGAATGAGTGTTTCACAATGCAGATTAGATTTTGTACTTGCAAACACGATTATGATATAATGTTGATATATAATAATATACAAATAGGCTATACTATATTATAAATTACCACCGATGAAACTTTATTTAGAATGTCCGAAAAGTATTCTCGTTACTATTTCAACAATTCTGCGAGTTATTGCCAATGATTACGAGCCTGGTGAAATTATCATAATGGCAAATATCAGGTCAATTTGCCATTATTGTAATTCAAAGAAAAGGCATGAAAATTTGGGATAATGACAAATATATATGGGTAAAATTAAGGTAAATGTACTTATTTACATCAATAGATTTGTGGGATACGTACAAATGTGTTATCTTTGCGCTAAAATCAAATATTGACATAATATGATTTTCAAAAGGAAACTATACGATGAAATGCTTGAGTGGAAACATGAATCTGCTGGTCAGACAGCTTTGCTCATCAAAGGTGCAAGACGTGTTGGCAAATCCACTCTTGCCAAGACTTTCGCTGAAAAAGAATACCAGTCTTACATTGCAATCGACTTCACGAGCTGCAAGCAAGAAGTGCGTACATTGTTCGACGACATATCCGATCTTGATTTTATCTTTATGCGTTTGCAGATGATATTCGGTGTAGACCTCCAAGAGCGGAAATCGGTAATTGTATTTGATGAAGTACAAGAATGTCCTCGGGCACGGCAGGCAATAAAATATCTAGTTGCTGACGGACGTTATGACTACATTGAAACCGGTTCTCTCATTTCCATACGTCAGAATGTAAAGGACATTCTTATTCCAAGTGAGGAACATGATTTATGCCTGTATCCTATGGATTATGAAGAATTCAATTGGGCCATGGGCAATGAAGTATCCGTGCCTATTCTGCATAAATTTTTCGACACTAGGCGGAGTATTGGAGATGCTGCAAACCGCAATGAAATGAAACGTTTTCGTCTATACATGCTTATCGGAGGTATGCCTCAGGCTATAAAGACTTATTTGGAGACAAACAATATGGCCAAAGTTGACATGATGAAGCGTTCCATCATAAAACTATATGAACAAGACTTCGTCAAAATTGATCCATCCGGTAATACCTCCAAAATGTTTTTGGCCATTCCATCTCAATTGGCAAATAATTATGCTCGCTACCAGGTCAACACTGCCACTAATGGCGTACGACTTGAAAGATTAAGAGAGCATATTTTCGATATGGAGGATTCTATGGTTGTAAATATCGCTAATCATGCCAATGACCCGAATGTCGGAATGGCACTCCACCGTTCATCAGATCGGTTCAAAATGTATCTGTGCGATACTGGCCTGTTTATCACACTTGCCTTCTGGGATAAAAAATTTACTGAAAATATAATATATGAGAAATTGTTATCTGATAAATTAAGTGCGGACCTTGGGTATGTGTATGAAAATGTTGTGGCGCAAATGCTGAAAACAAACGGTCATGAGCTTTATTATTACACATGGCCTTCAGAAACGAGCAACATTCGCTATGAGATAGACTTTTTAATCTCTGATGGAGCCAAGATTGCTCCCATTGAAGTAAAATCGTCTGGTTACAAGACGCATAAATCTCTCGACTTATTCTGTGAGAAGTTTTCATCGCGAGTAAATAACCGTTACCTAGTATATACTAAGGATTTACGCAAAGATGAGAGTATAACATATCTCCCCGTATATATGACTCTGTTTTTGTAAGTTACTTCTCTCAAAGTTAATAAATATGGCTACATACGATTTGCATATATTACAACCGAGTGAATTTGAAGAAATAACCCGTGACCTATTGCAAAAGGAGTGGGATTGTTTTATTGAATCTTTTACCTCTGGTAGAGATGGAGGAATTGACCTCAGATGTGCAGCGGAAAAAGGAGGGAAAGCCATAATCCAAGCAAAAAGATATAAAGACTACAAATCATTATTGACGAACTTGAAGGGTGAAGTGGATAAAGTACGTCGGTTAAATCCTGAACGATACTATGTTTCAACATCGGTAGGTCTAACTCCTGCAAATAAAGAAGAAATAAAACAGCTCTTTGCTCCTTATATTACAGATGTTGCAGATATTTTTGGCAATGATGATTTAAACAATTTACTTGGACGACATTGCGATGTAGAGAAACAATATTACAAACTATGGTTGACAAGTACGAGTGTCCTTGATAATATTATTCATAAAGCTCCAGTCCTTTGGTCTGATTTTGAGTTAGAGGATATTAAAGCAAATATTTCCACTTATGTGATGAATGATAGTTTTGATAATGCCCGGCAAATTCTATGTAATCATAATTACGTGATAATTTCTGGTATCCCTGGGATAGGTAAAACTACATTAGCAAGAATGTTAATATATGACTATCTTGCCAATGGTTTTGAAGAATTTATCAATATCTCTGGAGACATTGATACTGCGGCAAAATTGTTTAAGCGTGATAAAAAACAAGTATTCTTCTTTGACGATTTTCTTGGTGCCAGTGTATTCGAAGATGGAGGAACCGGATTTGCACAAAAGTTGTTAACTTTTATTCGGCAGATAAAAACTGACAAATCAAAAGCTTTCATATTAACGACGCGTGAATATATCTTGGCAGAGGCTCGCACACATTATGAAAAAATGCGCACAGAAAATATAGAAATAGCAAAATGTATTCTTGATGTGGGGGCTTATACAAGGGCTGTAAAAGCAAAAATTTTATATAATCATATGGCTAATGCCCAATTACCTCAAGAATATATCACACAATTTTTGAAAGATCGAAACTACAATTTAATCATCAATCACCATAATTATAATCCACGAATAATTGAGACATATATCGATAAAGGATTGTGGAAATCAATAGACTCTGATAATTTCATGTCACAGTTCAAACACCTTCTATCTCATCCTTTCCTAGTTTGGGAAATGGCTTTTGATAAATTGCCTAATGAGTGTAAATACGCACTTCTTATATTGGCCACGATGGGCGAACAAGTGACTCTTGAGGATTGGAGGATGGCATATAATTATTTTTGCGTAAATACAATCTTTGGCATTACATTATCTTATGATGATATAACCTGGAATAAGGTGGTTAAATTATTGCATGATTGTTTTATCAGAACTCAACGAAAACAAGAGTGGATTATTGTTACAACATACAATCCATCAGTTAGCGATTTTTTAATAACTTATATTGGACAAAATACAAACATTCAGAGGTCTTTAATTCAGCATTCTCTATTTCCGGATCAGCTTACATATGCTTTTACTGAAGCTGGATCAAATAACTATAAGCTTCCCGATTATTTCCGACACAATTATTCATCTTTAGACATAAATAACATACCATATCTTCTTGCAAAGTTTAATGCATTTTTAATTGAGCAACCAAAATCATGTAAGATGAAACAAACCTCTGTGGGATTGGCTAAATTCTCATTTGATGCGGCTATTTTTGTAAAACAGTTCTTGGATTGTTTTCCTAAATTATTCAGGACACTATCAACACAAATTAAGAACTATTTAATTGGACTGATTACCACGGGTGATTCTGAAAATTTCGCAGAAAGAATTTGCATCGTAAATGCCATTGATTTCTCTGAAGATCAAGCAACCTTAACTGATATACTCACTAAACTATCGGAAGAGGATATTCCTTTAGATGAGTATGTGTCATTTATGGATTTGCTTAATGTATCAAATAATACTAGCATTATAACGGATTGTTTTATAGATAACCTTGAAGAAACCATGATTATAGATATGGATACATCAATCAATAATGAAGCGGAATGTGCACAGCAAAAAGAGACATATGAAGAAATTGCCAAAAGACTTCCAGATGGAATTTCATTAGATCGGGCATTTGAACATCTTGAAGAAATTGAAGCATCGTTGCCAGCCGAACCAGATGACTATGATGAAGATTACTATAGGGAAAGTCATGGTACTTACGAGGCTGAAGATACACAAATAGACCGAATGATGCAATCTTTACGTAATTAGACAATCTTGAAAAACAATTATACTGGTGTATATTTTTGTTGCATTTCCTTACACAAATTATGATATTCCATTTGATTCGTTTTCCTCAAAAATAAAATACTATAAATCAATATATAATCATTGTTTTTGCACATAATCATGTCCGTATGATTGTGTGCAAAATTATGTAGCGAGGAAATATTGGTGAAACTTCTCTTATGGCTGACGAAAAGAAAAACAGCGAGATTCATCATCAACATTCGACATTCTGAAGCTGTAGGCAGTTTAGTTTAGAACTTGAAGAAATATACAATAAACAAACTAAACCTATTTTCCCCATCACGCCTAACTCTATTCAAAAACAAATACAGCAAAAAGACATCGTATATTGATTGATTTTGAAGTACATAAAATTTAATTTCATATTTGCTCTTTTTATCTTTTGGTCGGCATATTTTTGTCCCTCGTTTGTCCCTTGAAGGTCAGGCGGGGGACAAATTCCTGTCCCTCGGTGAAATTTGAACATTCATCCCTGCAAAATCGGGTAAAACCATAGGAGATGAGTATTTTACAAAGGCATGTTAGACTTTGTATTTGCAAATGCACCTATGCTATAATACTGATATATAGTAATATACAAATAAATTACATTATACCATAAATTACCACCGATGAAGTTTCATTTAGAATATCCGAATAGTATTCTTGTTGCTATTTCTGTAATTCCACGAGTTGTTATTAACGGTTACAAATCCTAGTAGAATCATCCTTAATATGCTAGCAACATTATAACAATAACGGCAAAATTACTTCATATTTACCGTTATTGTTATAATTCATCTTTACCTTTAGGACTAAACATCGTCAAGCGCAATATGCACAAAAACACGAGCGTTGCCTCTATCATTCCGTAATCTTGCGGTATATAGAACGCATGTGCCACGTAATTGCGAATATTGTATCCTTTAGCAGTGAACACATACTCAAAGAATTCTATATCTTCTTTTCTGAATATTTGCAGTAAACATGGTTCTCTCAGTAGATCATCGAGTAATGCCTGAGAAGTACTGTTATCTCGTCCTACTTTTGTAACACAACCTCCATAATCACCAACCATATC